>JACCDU010645453.1_pt1 | contig 30125 bp, 23 predicted proteins | sample 7446081 | NCBI WGS metagenome assembly JACCDU01 (sample SAMN15323447, study PRJNA562643) | freshwater metagenome | isolation source: river surface water | place: USA:Blue River Watershed | collected 2017-08-17
GGTCATAGGCTGAATTTTCAAGATATTCCCAAATCTGATTTATTGCAGGAACCGTATCCAAATGCTCAAATTGCTTATTGCCCAGAAACTCTGGAGAAATATATTTTATCTAACAACACCGTGATATTATTAAATCATCTTATTTAATAACATGACATCCCAAATTAAATGAAAAATCAAATTATAGTAACTGGTGGATTAGGATTTATTGGATCTCATACTGCTGTTTGTCTTCATGAAGCTGGATTTGAACCCATCATTATTGACAATCTTAGTAATAGCAAAATTGATGCTTTAAAAGGAATTTCTGACTTGATCGGATATACACCCATATTCATTGAAGGAGATGTAAATCATATGGAATTATTAACTCAAATTATTCAGCAATACCAACCGGCTGCAATTATTCATTTTGCAGCATTTAAAGCCGTAGGAGAAAGTGTTGAAAAGCCTTTGATGTACTATCAAAATAACGTTGGTGGTTTGATGTCGTTATTAGCAGCAATGAAAGAAACGGGTCTCAACAATGTCGTTTTCAGTAGTAGTTGCACTGTGTATGGAGAACCAGCAGAAATTCCAGTAAAAGAAACCACCATCACTAAGCCTGCCGAATCACCCTATGGTGCAACTAAACAAATGGGTGAAATTATTTTGCGAGACAATTCAAATTGGTTAAATACCCAATGTTTAAGATACTTCAATCCCATTGGCGCTCATCCATCGGGCTTAATCGGTGAATTACCTTTAGGAGTACCGAATAATTTGATACCTTATTTAACACAAACTGTTGCAGGTATAAGAAATTCACTAACGGTATATGGAAGTGATTATTCAACTCCCGACGGAACATGTATTCGCGATTATATCCATGTAATGGATTTAGCTGAAGCTCATGTTTGTGCGGTTAAGCGATTAATCGAAAATAAGCAAAATGAAGCTTTTGAAGTATTTAATATTGGCACAGGAACCGGAAGTAGTGTACTCGAAGTAATTCAAACTTTCGAGCGTGTAAACCAAGTTGCGGTACCACATACAATTGGGCCACGCAGAGCAGGTGATGTTGTTCAAGTATGGGCAGAAACTACCAAAGTAGAAAGCATTTTAGGTTGGAAAGCAAAAAGAGATTTAGCTAAAATGCTTAAAGATGCATGGAACTGGCAAAAAAAACTTAGCTAATTGGCTTTTTTACGCTTTCTCTCTTTTCGAATTGATTTTTAAACCAATTTAAGAACAGAATAAATAGCGTTAAAATGCCGATTACACCTTCATCACCAAGGTAGTAATACACTGTTTTGGTTTCATTAGCATATATCGTTTGTTGGAGACAAACTTTTTCATACCAAGACGAAGATTGAACGGTGGTTCCTAATGGATTGATAAATCCACTTGTACCAGTATTTGCTGATCGTGCAACCCATTTTCTGTATTCAATAGCTCTCAATTTAGCATAGGAGAAATGCTGTTGATAACCTGCCGTTTGATTCCACCAGGCATCATTTGTAACAATAGATAGCCATTGAGCTCCATTTCGAATATACTCACCTACATATTCGCCGTAAATACTTTCATAACAAATAATAGGGGCTGTTTTTGTTTGAAATTTACCTCCTAATGCAAATGCCGACTCGGAAACTCCCAAACTACCAGTAGAGCTATTCTCATCTAATGAAATAGCCAAATTTTCAAGAAACGGAATCGTTTGAATAAAAGGCATTTGTTCTGTTCCTGGTACCAACTTACTCTTATGATATATCTGAATTGGTTGATCTTTTGACAAGTATAATGCTGAATTATACAGATTATACCATAGATTCTCATCATATTGGCTTTTGCGAGCCGAACGATTGGGTTTCGTGTTGCTTTGATAATATTCAATCCCGTTAACCCCAGTAAGTAAATTCAGATTCGGATAAGCTCGAAATAAATCATTTTTAATGACTTGAATTTGAGGATCAGCATCTGGATTTTTCATGTCAATATTTGAAACTAAAGATGTTTCCGGCCAAATCAACCAATCAGTAGATGTATCTACAACTTGACTGGAAATTTGCAACATTTCTCGTTCCAAATCCAATGGGTTTCTAACAAATTTCTCTGTCCATGGATCAAAAGATGGCTGCAATACTGCAACTTGTATTGAATTCCCTTGTTGAATTTGATTACTTCGTACCCATTTGATCATTAATGAAGCCAAAACCGGTAAAATCAACGCCACAATTAATGATACATTCATCCAATTCAATTTGTGTTTCTGTTCTGTTTCGGGGGACGTAAATACGTTAAAATAAACCAACAGATTCACAACCAATATCCAAAAAGTTCCTCCTAAAGTTCCAGTAAACTCATACCACTGTACCAAGTCTACCATCCCCGAAAAACCATTCCCTAAACAAAGCCAAGGCCAAGATAAATCCCATCGATGATGACCGTATTCATAGGCCATCCAAACCACCATAAATACCGACCAACTAAATGAATTGGCGTTATTTCTACGTTTCAACCACTTTACTACACCAAATGGAATTAACATGAATAATGAATTCAGAATCAACATTGCAACAGCTCCTGGTGCACTCGCATAATAAACCCACCAGGTAGTTGTTATATTCCATCCCAAAATCGAAGCAAATAATACTCCATGGTACTTATACCACTTTTCGGCCATAAATCGATTAGATAACACCAAAAGGGGCAAAAACGACACGAACAATAAAGGCGTCAATGCCACAGGATGCCAAGCGAGAAAAAACAAAGCACTTGGAAATAGTATCCAAACCCAAGTAGGTACTTTATTTATTTTATTATACAACGATTGATTCTGATTCATATATGAGCAACAATTAACGAATAATCAACTCAAATCCATTAGATGGTTCTGGTTATATATTGAAACTTGAAAAAACCTGCTTAGTTAATCTTCTTCCGAAATTGAATCAAAATCATGACTATTGGGAGATTTCAAATCACCCTCCAAAACTACGACAAATTCTCCTTTAGGCGCATGTTGTGTAAAATGCTCAATTACCTGATTTAAAGTTCCGTTAACGGTTTCTTCAAACTTCTTGGTTAGTTCTCTAGAAACACTGACTCTTCTATTCGGTAAGCAAAATTCACTCAGAGCAAGTAGTGTTTTTAATAGCTTGTGGGGACTTTCATAAAACACAATGGTGTCAGATGACATAGCCCACTCTTTCAATTTCGTTTGACGTCCTTTTTTCTGAGGAAGAAATCCCTCATAAACGAACTTATGCAAAGGAAATCCCGATTTTATCAAAGCAGGAACAAAAGCAGTTGCACCGGGAAGCACCTCTAAAGGGATTTCATTACGTAATGCTTCTCTAACTAACAAGAAACCGGGATCCGAAATGGCAGGTGTGCCAGCATCCGAAATTTGAGCAATATTTAAACCTTCTTTGAGCTGACTAATATAATAATTCAATTTATGATGCTCATTGTGCAAATGAAAACTCTCCAAGGGCGTAGAAATTTCATAGAAATTTAATAATACCTTGCTGGTTCGGGTATCTTCGGCAAGAATCTTATCCACGCTTTTCAATACCTCGACTCCCCTAAATGTCATGTCACCAAGATTACCAATTGGCGTTGGAACAATGTATAGTTTACCTGTCAATTTATTATGTTTTAAAGTGGCTATCAAACAAAATCCCTATAACTTGTGATTATAGGGATTTGCATTTTTTTATTTTGTTGGGCAGCAATTCTTATTTCGCTACACCTACCGCTCTTTTTTCGCGGATCACTGTAATTTTGACTTGTCCGGGGTAACGCATTTCAGTCATAATTCGATTGGATAATTCGAAAGCTAAAACATCGGCTTGTTCATCATTGGTTTTTTCAGCACCCATAATAATACGAAGTTCTCTACCTGCTTGAATAGCGTAAGCCTTTTCAACTCCAGGATAACTTAATGCCATGTTTTCCATTTCTTTAATACGTTCTACATACTGTTCATCACCTCTACGAGCACCAGGTCTTGAACCACTAATCGCATCACATGCTTGTATAATAGGACTCAACAAAGATGTCATTTCAATTTCATCGTGGTGGGCTCCTACAGCGTTGCAAACTTCAGGGTGTTCTCCAAACTTTTCACACAACTTCATTCCCAACAATGCGTGAGGTGTTTCTTCATCATTATCCGGACATTTTCCGATATCATGAAGTAAACCAGCACGTTTGGCTAATTTTACGTTTAATCCCATTTCAGCAGCCATGGTTGCACACAAACGAGCAACTTCACGAGAGTGTTTTAGAAGGTTTTGTCCGTAAGAACTTCTAAAACGCATACGACCTACGTATCGAATCAATTCAGGATGTAACCCAGTTATTCCTAAATCTACCACCGTTCTTTCACCCCATTCGATGACTTCTTCTTCGATTTGTTTGCGCGTTTTTTCAACAACTTCTTCGATACGAGCTGGGTGAATTCTACCATCGCGAATTAAACGCTCCAATGAAACACGAGCAACCTCTCTTCTTATCGGGTCATAACAACTTAGAACAATAGTTTCTGGAGTATCATCAATTAAAATTTCAACACCTGTAGCTGCTTCAAATGCTTTAATATTTCTACCTTCACGACCGATAATTCTACCTTTCACATCATCCGATTCTAATGGGAAAGCTGTAACGGTATTATCGATAGCCAATTCTGCAGCTGTACGTTGAATGGTTTGAAGTACAATTCTTTTTGCTTCGCGAGTAGCACCTAATTTGGCTTCCTCGATTATGGTTTTAGCCATAGTTAATCCTTCTGTATGGGATTTCGCTTTAATGGCTTCAAGCATTTGTTCTTTAGCGTCTTGTTGAGTCAAACCTGCAATTGCTTCTAGTTTTGACAATTGCTGATCTCTAAGGGAATTTAACTCCTTTTCTTTGTTTTTATAAGACTCCATTTGGGCATCCAAACGCTGTTGTTTTGAAGCAAGTTCATCTTCTTTCTGTTTGAAATTCTTCAATTTATCATCTAAAGATTGTTCTTTTTGACGAATGCGATTTTCAGAATTAGAAATTTCTTGATTTCGTTTGTTTACTTCTTTTTCATACTCAGAGCGCAATTGCATATATTTTTCTTTTGCCTCTAGAATACGATCTTTTTTCAGGTTTTCACCTTGAGATTTGGCTTCTTCCAAAATTCGTGCTTTCTCTGAATCGAGTTGATTTTTTCTTGCGGTTACAAACACGACGTAACCCAGGCCTAAACCTGCAATTAATCCGGCAAGGATGAATACAATAATGTCCATTTTTTTACTCCATTTTATGTTTAATTGGAGCAGAGATATATCAAAATCTAAATACTTATATTAGAAATCAGCCAAAAGCTGATCCAACTCTTGAATCAGTCTTTCTGTTTCTTCAGAATTATCTATAGCGGCCGTGGTATTGGTCTGTTTGGGATTTCTAACGATTTCACCAGCAAGATCCAACGCTGCCCACGATAAACGATCCACTGGATCGGTAGAACCAAAGCGTTTGAAGCCGTCGATTCTTTTATTCAATAACTCCGAGGCCAATAATACTTGCTTTTCATCCTTTTTGGCAACACGCAAACGCATGGTCCGCCCGTCGATATTTACAGATAAAAGAACAGTTTCATTATTGTCCATAGTATTTAATCATTTAATAAATCAATGCACCTGTCAATGTCTCTAACCAATTCGTTAATCTTGATTTTCAATTCATGATTATCGTTTTTGTCGGGCGACATTTCTTTTGCAAGTTTAATCAATTTATTCTGTTCCTTTAAATCATTCAGCGTATTTTTTTGTATTTCTATGGTGTTTTCCTTTAGAGCAATTTCTTCTTCTAAATCACTTATTTTGATTTTTAACTGCCTTTTCTCTGACTCTAATTGAAGGATAAATGCATCTTTTCGGGAAAGGTTCATTCTTAAAATATCATTATCTCCTTTCAATCCCGATATCTTATTTTCCAAAGACTCAATTTGCTCCAATAAATCATAACTACTTTGAGCCGTCTCGGAATTTTGAGTGCTAAACAGATCTAATTCGGACTGTTGTACACCTTCAATACCTTTAGAAATACTATATTCCGAACGCAATTGTTGAAGCTGATTCTGCAGTTCAAGATTATCAGTTGAAAGCTCATTCAAACGAACATTGAGTTCATTAACACTCTCTTTAAGTTCTCTATTTTGATCTAAAACTTGATGATTTTGCAATTTGAACTCTTCATATTGCGTTTTTATTGCTTGATTTTGAAGCAACAGCGAATTATGATCCTGTAACAAATCCGTGTACTTTGTTAGTACACGTTCAATTTTATCTTTTATTTCTTTTAATCTATTTTCCATATTCAATTTTTCGCTGAATATTATCGATTACAACGATTGAATCCTAATTATTTTTTCCAAATACAAACCGTATCCACTTTTCTTTAGAGGTTGTGCAATTTCTAATAACTGATCTGAATTAATAAATCCTTGCCTCCAAGCTACTTCTTCAATACATCCCACTTTCAGTCCTTGTCGTTCTTCTAAAACTTGTACGAATTGACCTGCTTGCATCAAAGATGCAAATGTTCCAGTATCTAACCAAGCGGTACCCCGACTCATAATACGCACTTGCAACTGGTTTTTTTCCAAATAAATACGATTTACATCGGTAATTTCCAATTCACCTCGAGCTGAAGGTTTCAAGTTTCTTGCAATTTCAACCACAGAATTATCATAAAAATACAATCCGGGAACTGCAAAATTTGATTTCGGGTGCAACGGTTTCTCTTCGATACTTAAAGCGTTTAGTTCATTATCGAACTCAACAACACCGTATCGCTCGGGATCTGAAACGTGATAAGCAAAAACTATTCCTCCATGGGGATTTGAGCAACTTTTTAATGTATCAATTAAATTTGATCCATAAAAAATGTTATCTCCCAAAATCAATGCAACAGAATCGTTACCAATAAATTCAGCTCCCAAAACAAATGCTTGAGCCAAACCATCTGGAGAAGGCTGTTCCACATATTCGAATCTGCATCCAATTCGAGATCCATCACCTAGCAAACGTTGAAAATGGGGAAGATCATGTGGAGTAGAAATAATCAAGATTTCATTAATCCCAGCCATCATTAAGACAGATAACGGGTAATAAATCATTGGTTTATCGTAAACAGGCATCAATTGTTTACTGATAGCCAATGTTAACGGGTGTAAACGAGTTCCTGATCCGCCTGCTAAGATTATACCTTTCATTGATTTTGATTATTAATAAACTTATATTTTTGTGTAGTTTGTAAAAGATTCACAGAAAAATTAATTTTATGGATTGATGTTTAAAGTAACATTACCTCTTTGAAACTAAAAACTACGTTATAAGCTTAACTCTTAAATGAGCTCCACTACAAAATAATTCTTTTTTCCTTTTTGAACAATTATATACTTGTTGTGCAAAACATACCTTTGATCGATTACTTCATCTGCATTCGACAATTTCGACTTGTTAATCGAAAATCCATTTGCTAAAATCATCTTTTTTGCTTCACCTTTTGATAGAAAAATTTGCGTTTCTATGGCCAGTAAATCCAAAACTGCTAAACCAGAATCAATCTTACTTTTCTCAATTTGAAACTTCTCCATACCTTCCAAAGAGGCAGTCAAAGTTTGTATATCCAAAGAAATTAAATCTTCAGAGGTTCCATTTCCAAAAAACACCTGGGTCGCTTTTACAGCCAAATTTAAATCCTCTTCAGAATGAACCCGAATAGTCAATTCTTCCGCTAAAAACTTTTGTAAACCGCGTAAAAACTCATTTCCTTTATGAGAATCTATGGCATTTTGAATTTCTTCTCTTGATCTCAAAGAATAGATTTTCACAAATTTTTCAGCATCTTCATCTGAAATATTCAACCAAAATTGATAAAATGCAAACGGACTGGTTTTTTGAGGATCTAACCATACATTTCCTCCTTCACTCTTTCCAAATTTGGAACCATCCGATTTCGTAACCAAAGGCGCAGTTATCGCATAAGCTTCACCTTGAGCCATTCTACGTATCAACTCAGTTCCTGTAGTAATATTCCCCCATTGGTCACTACCTCCCATTTGTATTTTGCAGTTATGTTCTTTGTATAAATGCAAAAAATCATATCCTTGAACCAATTGATAACTAAACTCCGTAAACGACAATCCTCCAGCTTCTAATCGATTTTTCACGCTGTCTTTGCTCATCATATAACTTACTGTTATATGTTTACCTACCTCACGAATAAAATCTAAAAAACCCCAATTTTTAAACCAATCGTAATTATTAACCACAACTGCTCCGTTGGGCGAATCTGAAAAGTCTAAAAACTTCATCAATTGGCGCTTTTGTCCTTCCAAATTATGATTCAAAGCATCTAGATCCAATAGTTTTCTTTCTGAGCTTTTTCCGCTTGGATCGCCCACCATACCTGTTGCCCCACCAACTAAAACAACGGGCTTATGTCCTGCTTTTTGAAATAAAGTGAGCAACATAATTGGCACCATATTCCCAATATGCAGTGAATCGGCTGTAGGATCGAATCCAATATATGCAGTAACTTGTTCTTTATTCAGCAACTCTTCAACTCCAGGAATGGTATCGTGCAATAAACCACGCCATTTCAGTTCTTCAATAAAATCAAAATTTGGTTTAAACATGGGTATTTTTTTGTGCATTAATTTCAACCATATCACTAATGGCTTTTTTCAATTCTTCGGCTTTTTCATCAGTCAAACCACTAGTACCAAAAGAAACCACTTGGGCAGTTTCTTTCAACATGAAGTTTATTTCATACACCAAATAATCAATTCGTTGTAGGTAATTCCAAGGAATAAAAATATAATTCGAGAAGAAATTTTCTCTCCAAGAAACACCAATATCATCTACCTGAACAAAATAGTTTCCCCTTCTTTTTTTGTAGATCCACAATAAAATAGGAGTAGAAAAACCCAACCAAATAAAACCACCTGTCCATGAAAACATCCCAAAGTGGAATGCCCATCCAATAAAATCGATCACTAACAGTATAATTAATGCCGGTACTTCTGCTTTCGCTTTCGGGATGGTATATTGAAACTTAACCTCTGCCACAATAATCTAATAGTGTAAATTGAAGAATATTAAAAGAGTACAATACACAGTATTACTCAACGAATAACTTTACGGAACCTTGACGGTTGCGAATGAAATAAACACCTGATTTCAGGGTGCTCACGTTCAATTCAAAACCCAATTCTTCTTGCTTTATTTCAGCATTTACGCTTTCTCCTAATACGTTAAACAACAACGGCTTCTCTACACTTACAATATGAACTGAGGTCTTCGCTGGATTAGGATAAACGCTCAAACCCAATTTATGTACATCCGCAATTGAAGCGGAGTTTCCATTTATTAACAATACAAAATTTCTTAAAGTATCTGGACGAGTCAAGGGAACTACACCAAAAACTTTTGCATAAATCATTATGGGTAATCTTAAAGGAAAGATACCTGACTGTGAAGGTGTACCATCAATTTTCACACAACTCAACTTTGAAGGAGTAAACTTACAAGTGTTTAAACACTCATATTTCAACCCCGTTGGCATTCCTAAAACACCCAACAATACCATAGAATCAACTGTTGCAGATACGGTTTGTCCGCCTTGCGAAACTTGAGTATCTTTAAATACCTTTACCGTAATACCTACTGAATAGGCTTGATTAACATCTCCTTCAGGTAAAATTGCTGGTTTAAAACCTGGAATTTTCAGACCCGTGTCGGGGGTACAAATTTGACCGAATGTTGATTCGGGGATAAATGCCAATACTGCAATAACAATTATCCATCTTAAGTTACGTATCATTGTATTAAATAGAATTATTGTACGAATTTACATGGAAATTGCGAAACACTTTACAACTTTTATTATCTATTGCTTAATATGCCCAATGTCTACCCTTTTTTCCCAGGTAGAACCTTCTGGTGTACAACTTCAAAAAGACTCTGTTTCACTCAATCTAGATACTTCTAAACCACAAAAAACTGGTGGTATCAACAACAAACCTACCCCATCAGAATTTACTGATTTCGAATACCTTAATCAAGTTGTGGTTATTGTAAACAAACAAAATGCCACGTTAAAAGAAAGTACTGTGGGTGTAAGCATTTTAAAACCGTATATAATTGAAAATAAAATAACTACTAATTTAGGAACAGCGCTTGAACAAGTACCAGGTGTTACCATAAATGACGACCAAATTAACATTCGAAGTGGTAGCGGTTGGAGTTATGGTGCTGGTAGTAGAGTCATGGTTACAATCGATGAAATGCCTATGATTACCGGGGATGCAGGTTCAGTTCCTTTTAGCTTTCTACCCATAGAAGGTATTTCCAGCGTTGAAGTTGTAAAATCTGCGGGTTCAGTTCTTTATGGTTCTTCGGCATTGAATGGCGTTATAAATCTAAAATCATCGCCCATTTATGCTAAACCTTCTGCCAATATCTCATTATTTTACGGCTTATATGATATCCCTAATTCACTAAAAACATCCCCAAAATCCAAATCCATATACGGATTCAACGGAATTTATTCAGAACGCATAAAACAACATTCTTTTGCGATTAGCTGGAATCAACTAAATGATGATGGGTATCGAATGAGTTCACAAGATTACCGTGTTAGAATGAATTGGAGATACTTTTACCAAACCAAAAAATTACCCAATCTGAAATTGGGATTGAATGGGAGTGTTCAAAAAGGCGAAAGTGGTTCCTTCCTTATTTGGGAAAGCGATAAATTGGGTTACACCACCCAAGATAGTGCAATTTCAAAAACTCTGGGACAACGCTTATTTGTTGACCCTTACATAGAATATACCGGGTCAAAATGGAAACACAAATTACAAAATCGCATTTTTACAGTAAAAAACGATATCGACAACGGCAATCCCAATAATAATCAAGATAATCAAAGTCAATATTACTATTCTGAATGGAAATCCAATAGATCAATATCGTGGGGTAAATTATCAAACATTTCAACCGAATCTAAGGACCATTCGGTAGAACAAATCACTAATACCTCAGAAAAATCAATTCCCAGAAAACAACAATTGAACCTTTCTTTAGGGATTGTAAATTCATTAACAAACAGTCAATCTGCATTGTATGAAGGTAATCATCAAGCTCGGAATCATGCAGGTTATATTCAACTTTCGTTCAAAACTAAAAAATTGAATTTAGAAGCAGGCAGTCGTTATGAATACTTCAATCTAGACGGAAAAGTTCGATCAAAACCTGTTTACAGGGCAGGTTTGAACTATCAATTGAGTCGTTCTAACTCACTTAGATTTTCGTATGGGGAGGGATTTCGATTTCCATCAATGGCTGAACTTTTTACGCGTACGAGCTCTGGTAATATCAGCGTACTACCTAACCCCAATTTAGAGCCAGAATCTTCAAAGAGTATGGAATTGGGATTCAAACAAGGATTTCAATTGAAAAAGGGAGGAAAAAAAATTTCGGGATTGTTAGATTTATCTATTTTCAATATGGATATCAATAATTTAATGGAGTATACTTTTAATAATTGGAAATACGCCAATGGTGGATCTAATTTGGGATTTAAGAGTATTAACATTGGACAGGTCAACATTCGCGGAATTGAAATCGAGAGTTTGGGAAAATGGGAGGCAACTAAGTCAGCAAGAAAAGTCGAATGGTTAGTTGGTTATACGTATGCACTACCCACCATTTCAAATCCATTGGATACTATTGGTTATGGATTTGACGGATTTAGAAACACTCCCATTATATATAAAGAAACGCTGAGTGATACATCTTCAAATTTCCTTAAATACCGCAATCGACATACCTTTCGAGCTGATGTACAGTGGAGCAATCAGAAATTTCAATTGGGATTGAGTTATCGCTATGAAACTGGTTTTGAGAATATTGACCGCATCTTCTTAAATGATATCTTTGTTAACGGGGCAAAAAAGCAGTTTGAACAAGGTAAGATAAGCGGACATATTTTTGATGTTCGAATGGGATATCAGTTAAGTTCTAATTTTAAATTAAACTATTTAATCCGAAATGCAACTCAGCAAATCTTCATGGGTAGACCTGCAGATATGAGTGCGCCCAGAATGCATCAAATCCAAATCAACTATCGATTTTGATCGATTTGGTAATTTTCAGTTGACGGTAAAGCCAGGTGTGGTAAATAAAAAAGTAAATCAAGCCACCTAAGCCTTGAATTCGAGAACCGATTATCCAATAGCGGGTTTCCAAAGAAAATAACTCAAAAAACACTACACAACCCATCATTGTTAGAGGCACCATTAACAAAAAGACAAACAGTTTAGATTGTTCTTGAGTGTTTTGCACCCATTGATAAATCATATAAACCAATGATGGTAGAAGCAAAGTGAGTGAATAATCTCGTTGATGGGGGAAGATCAATGGAATTATTAGTGTAAAAATTGAAACTTTAACGAATTCTCTATGTGTTTCGTTGGATTGTGAATTAATTTCAAAAATGTTCTTTTTTAGATTCCAATTATACCATTGCCATGCAGTTATAACAATAATTAAAACGCGAAAAACTTGGGTTATCCAAAAAATTGCATTATGCGAAAGCTCCACTACACAGGCCATGGGTTCTGTGGGAATTTTGTAATCGGTAAAGAATTTTACTACCATGGCTCCAATGTCAATGAAGCCACCTTCACCAACAGTAATCACGTGGTTTTTCTTAAGAGGATTGATTGCGGAGAACCATTTTATGGTTTGATCGGATATGTAATCCCAAGGATAAAATATAAAAGGAATCAGAACCAATATGCCAAACCAAATAACCACCTGAAAAATAGCTTTCACATTTTTTTCAAGCGTCCATTTTCCAAAAAACACCAAGGGAAGAATCTTAATATTTATACCTAAAGCAATTGGAAACCATTTAAATACACCTTTGAAAAATGTTCCAAAATGCGATTCTAAGATCCCCCACAAAATAAATATGGTTAATTGTCCGTACCACAAATTCATAAAAAACCATCGGTAACATAAAATCATAGAAATTAACCAAAAAAGGAACTCCTTTTTCGTGCTTTGAAATGTAAAAATCGAAGCAACAATTCGGATGATTCTCCAGCTTAAAAACATCCCCAAAACCGACCAAAATATTTTAACCAGGGCCAAAGCATAAGTGATTCCTTTGAATTGACCTTGGTCGGAAATTAAATACTCTTTTAACGGTGTGAAGGGTTGAAGAAACCAAGTGAAAATAGGAGAATAATAATAGTATAATCCATTCACAAATGGTTGGGTGTAAAGTTCTTTTCCCTCGTTTAAATGATAGGCCGCCCGTATAAAAATGTCAAAATCATTTCCACTGGTAATACTATGAAATGCAGGCCAAAATATTAATAGTGCAAATACTCCTATCAAATAATTGATTTTTTTCGAACGGTTTTTCATTTTAATATGACGCAAAAATATTGGGTAATCGCGTTTTTTGTGGTATTTTGCTGATTATTTGTCGATTTTGTATAAAATGAGAAGAAATCTTTCGTGGTTGTTAATGGCATTTTTAGTAGGTGTTGCATCTATGTCATTTGCACAAAATTCCATCATACACCCAATATTAAAAACTCCCCAGTTTATTGAATTTTCTGAACCCATTAAATCCACAGAGCATGCAAAAATACTGAATAAAGTGGCGAATTATTCTTCCAATGTTACATGGAATAAAGCTAATACTCTGATTTCAGATGGCGAATTACACACGCGCTACCAAATGCAATTTAAACGCATACCTGTTAAGCTTGGTGTGGGAATCATCCATGAAATTACATCCAATGAACGATCAAATAAATCAGGTGTTTTTCGGGTAAACGGTGATTTTATACCCGAAAATAAATTCGAAGGTCAACTTCGCATCCCAAATTCTGAAGCACTAAACATAGCTCTCAATTCCCATCCTTCAGAACATTATTACTGGCAAGATCAACACATGAATGATTTCCTTAAACAAGCAACTGGAGTAAAAGATACCAGTTACTACCCAAAAGGAAAAACCATGTATTGCAGTCGTAATTTCGATTTGAGTTCACCACAAAGATTGTGTCATGTTTTTCAGATTTACTCCCAAGAGCCTGTTTTTGGAATAGAGGTTTATGTTGATGCCGAAACAGGCGAAATCATTGCTGAGCAAAATTTGATTCTTCATGCTAACAAACCCGGTACTGCTGTAACTAAATACTCTGGAGTAAGAACCATTATTACCGATAGCATTTCACCTACTGAATATCGTTTGATTGAATCGCTTAATGGCCGTAAAATTGAGACGTATAACATGCAAAAAGGAACCAATTACGGTTCTGCGGTTCATTTCAAAGATGCCGATAACGTTTGGAACAATGTGAACGCAAATAAAGATGAAGTAGCAACCGATGCACATTGGGGTGCCGAAGCCACTCATGATTATTTTCTACAAAAACACGGAAGAAATAGCTACGATAATAATGGAGCCAAAATCTACTCATTTGTACATTTCGGCAATAACTACGGAAATGCTTTTTGGGATGGAACTGCTATGACTTATGGGGATGGAGATGGAGTAAATTTCACGAGTCCTCTTACTACTATTGATGTTTGCGGACATGAAATTGCACACGCTGTTACCACCAATTCAGCCAATTTAACTTATCAAAATGAAAGTGGTGCTCTGAATGAAAGTTTCAGTGATATTTTTGGACAGAGCATTGAAACTTGGACGCGTCCTACCAAATGGAGTTGGGTTATTGGTGAAGATTGCACTCCCGGTGGTGTGGGAATTCGGTCTATGTCAAACCCCAATTTGTTTAATCATCCCAAATACTACAAAGGAAATAAGTGGTACAGCGGAACCCTAGATAATGGAGGAGTTCATATTAACAGTGGCGTTCAAAATTATTGGTATTATTTAATAGCTAGTGGAGCTTCAGGCACCAATGAAGCTGGCAATGCATTTAACATTGCTGCACTTGGATTCGATAAAGCTGCAAAAATTGCTTATCGAATCTTAACAGTTTATTTGACTCCTTCCTCAACTTATGCTGACGCCAGAACCTACAGTATTATCAGCGCAATGGATCTCTTTGGCACCTGTTCAAATGAAGTTATTGCAACAACCAACGCCTGGTGGGTATGCGGAGTAGGTGCAAAATATGACTCTAACTATGTGAAAGCAAATTTCAAAGCGGATACTTTAGCATGTAACAAGAATACGGCCATTAAATTCACCAATCTTTCCGAGAATTATTCTAAAACTACATGGTTTTTTGGGGATGGTAATTCAACTCAAACGAATTCACCTTCACATACTTACAGTAATTATGGTCACTATAATATCAAACTAGTTGCCGAAAGTTGCTTCAATGGTAAAAAAGATTCCTTGACCATCAATAATTATGTAAAAATCGATTCAACTTACGATATATGCAATGCTGTTTTACTTCCTTTAAAAGGTAGTGCTATTACCCAAGTTTGTCACGGTTTTATTTACGACGATGGAGGAGAAGATAATTATGGCCCGTTGAAAACCGTACGATTAGATTTGGATATTACCAATGCTGATTCCATTTTGTTTAGATTTAACTACGTTGACTATGAAAACGGATTTGATTCTTTAGTGTTATTTCATACAGACACCACTCAGGCAAATAAAATAGCATCGTTTACGGGTTCTTCCATTCCTTTTGGAGGATCTTGGTTCAAGTTATTGAAGAATAAAATTATTTTCAAGCAATATTCCGATCCTATGGTTGAAGGTAAAGGTTTCAAATTTGAATACGTTGGTTACCGCAAAACCATTTCTGTTGATCTCGGATCCGACACTGCTATCATTTGCTACGGAGATAGTTACACCTTCAATCCTATATTTAAAAATGTGGTTCTTGCCAATGCAAAATTCTATCCTCCTTCTCAAATGAATCTCACTACTGGGAAAGTTGGACCCAAAACAACTCAAAAATATTATTACAGTGTTTTTGATGAGTGCACCGGTTTTGGTAACCTAGATTCAATTGTGGTGGTTGTAAGAGACCCACTTAAAGTTAAAATTACTCCTGCCTCCGAAGATGTTTGTCCTGGTGCAAACTTCGACCTAATTGCAATTGCTACAGGTGGCGATAAATCAAATTACAACTATCTTTGGGACAATGGTTTATCTAACAAATCCACGCATAAAGTAGTGGTAAATGACACCATTGTTTATAAACTAATTGTGAGCGATGGCTGTAGTGATACTCTAGCCTTCGACTCTATTCAACTAAACATACCTGCACCTCTCGATTTGATTTCCAATATAAAGGATACTCTTTTATGTTTCGGGGGAAGCCTTGACGTTGAATTAATACCTTTAGGTGGTAAACCTAACCAGCATACTATTACTTGGAATGATGCAACATTATCAGGTGATACGTTTAATTTCATTCCTCCAGTTGGCGTGAGTAGTTATCAAGCAATACTATCTGATGCTTGTATGCCATTGAATGATACTGTAGAATTTAATGTAAAAAAACTTCCCGCGATTACAGGAAACATGTCAGTTATTCCAACTAAAATGTGCTTAGGTGATAGTCTAGATATGACATTTAACGTGGCCGGAGGCGATAGTACTAAATATGCTTTTATCTGGAATAATAACGATACACTCGTGAATAAATCACTGAGAGAAAGCCAAATTCAGAGTAAAAATTTAATATTAACCATTTTTGATGGATGTGGTGATTCTCTGGTATTAAATCAACCAATATCCGTGAGTCCCACCAAATTAGAAATAACTACAACACGCTTTGACTCTATTATGTGTTGGTATAATCGATTAGGACGCATTGATTTCACCTATGATGTAGCCAACAATCCTGTTAGCATTGAATGGTCCCCTAATATTACTTCAACCGGCAAATCAGCCATTGATCTAGATGCTGGAAATTATTGGTTGAGTATTCGTGATACATTTGGTTGTATAGATACCAATTTCTACGCCATTAAAAAATTCCCAAGAGTATACAAAGCAGGAAATGACACTACTGTTCATAGAGGTACCTTTGCTCAATTAATTGTTTACAATTCTTCTGCGCGTAGTTGGTCGGGCCGAAGAATATATGGAATTCCGACCAAAGAAATCGTTCGCGCCATGCCTTTACGAGATACTGTTTATTGGGTAGATGGAACGGATATTTATGGTTGTACGGCAGTAGATACAATAAAAGTGAGTGTAATTGATCCGCCTGATTACAAATTGCCCAATATTTTCTCTCCAAATGGCGATAGGCAGAACGAAACATGGAATTTAATTGCCTTAGAAGATTACGAAAAATATGACGTGATAATTTTAGATCGTCAAGGTAAAATAGTTTACGAAAAAGTGGGTTATGATAATTCTTGGCGCGCAACAGATAAAGATGGAAATGAACTTCCAAATGGAGTGTACTATTACCAATTGAAAAATCGCGAGTCTGGTTTAACCCAAAAGGGTTATATTCAGGTAGTTCGATAATAATTAGATACTGTTTCGATAGTTGTAGTATTATGATAAAGGCTAACACTGTAGAAGAGTATTTTGCTCAACTGGATGTTCGTTCGTACGAATCACTCCGAGAACTTCAAGGAATAATTAAATCTGTAGCGACCGAAGCTGAGGAAACCATTAGCTATGGCATGCCTTGCTTTAGAGAAAATGGAATTCTAGTGTATTACGCCGCATTTAAACACCATTTTAGCTTATTCCCTACTGGATCTGTAATCAAAGCTTTCCAGAGTCGATTAGAGAGTTTTAAAACAAGCAAAGGAACAATTCAATTTAACTATGGAGAACCGTTGCCTGTAGAATTAATTACCGATATTGTAAAATTCCGATTAGAAGAAAACCAACTTAAAAAATCAGTGCGTAAAACGAAAAAAAAGCCAGCTTAATATTAAGCTGGCTTTTTTAACTATCTATGTTAGATTAAAATGATCTATTCGATTTGAATCCAATTAACGATTAATATTGATTTTCAATGTTGAAACTCCAGCATTGCTTTCAACTTTTACAAAATAGTATCCGTTTGCAATTTGAGCATCTACTTGAATTTGACGATTCTTAACATTTATTGATTTTTGAACCAAACGACCATCCATAGCGAAAATTTGTACTGATTTGATTGCATCATTTTCTTTCGAAGCAATATTTAATACATTTTCATTCAATGGATTAGGATAAACTACGAATTGTGCAGATTTAACTTTTTCAGTTGATGAAGCCACTTTTTCAATCACTAATTCGAAACGATCGTTGGTATATTGATCACCTGCTGATGTGTTAAATACATAATTTAAATCTCCACCATCAACTGTAACCAATTTGTTTAATTGCTTATCCACCAAAGTAATGGTATACTGTTTATTTTCAGGACAAGAATTGAAGTCTAATTGGTAAGCTGTTTTTTGAATGGTTCTAATTTCTAAGGGTACAGTTTGAGAAGCTTCAGCACTTTCTGGTCTGAAATCCATGGTCAACCAAGTTTTGTCTTCTGTTTTGGTACCAATTGCCAAATAACCTCCCCAGAACTTATTAACATCATATTGATCAACATTTTTGTTAACATCTGAATATTTAGCATCCCACTCCAAGAACAAATCATCGCTAAACTCAATAGTGTCTGTTAGGTAAGAAATTTTACCACTTAATTGGTTGCACAATAAACCTGAGTCTGCAATTCCAAATGCAGTTGCAGCTGGACCTGTAGTAGTTTTATCGTCTTCATTGAAAGTTAAGGTAGCACCGTTGGTGTTTGCCATTGCAAAGAACGAAGCACCGATTTCAATTATATTCGCATTTGCATCGTTTTTAAATGTATTTGTTCCAGATTTAACTACTGATCCTGTTGTATTATTCCAAACATTATAACTCTTAGTTGTAGGATCATAAATTTGGAATTTATCTTGAACGTTACTACGTGTAAGTTTAGTAAAGTCAATATGACATGGATAAGGGTTAGCAATTAAATTGTAACCTGAGAAAGAACCTGAACCATTTTTAACTAATGTAACTGTTTTAGATCCAGTAAATAACTCACCTTTGTAATCGATATTACCGGCATTAGCTGATGCACTAGGATTACCTAATCCATTTCCAGCCAATCCACGGAAGAACAATAATATCCCTTTGCCAGACTCAATTTTGTTAGGAGTGCTGCTTGAATTCAAACTATCCCATCTGCTTGCGGTTTCATTCCAAACATAGGCTGAAGCCTTGCAATATCCACAGCTGCGGTCCATAGAATCCTGATTACTACCGGTGTACACACCAGAAATGATCAAATCATCGGTAATTTGCGACAAACTCAAGCTATTCTTCATTGGGAACGCAATAGTTCTGTATGTACGAATACCGTTGGAATAATGTTCAAAGTAGCAACCACCTGTTAAAGAAGCATTAGTACCTAAAGTGGCAACACGTCCGCGATATGTACCGTTATTTCTAATTTGCAAACTTGGAACCCAAGCATTCCAACCAGCAGCGCCAGCAGCAGGAGTTCCAGTTGAATTGATGTTAGCATAATCCAACAATGTCAATACACCTAACATAGGCAAAACACGTTCCAATGAAAGAGATGAACCTGCAACCAAACCAGTACCAACTGTTACGTTAGTTAGTCCATTCAAATATAAATCACCAGCACCTTTCAATGCTTGAGAAGCTCCGTCAAAGAAAACAGTATTGATGGAGTTAGGCATGATATGTAAGCTGTTGTACTTTTGGATTTCAACATCTCCACCGAAATACATGGTACCACCTCCAGTGAAAACCATTCTTGGTCTAAATCCACTTCCCGCGGAAGAATCCAATATCAAGTCGCCCGATATATCAGCATTAGTTCCATTGGTTAGTTCAAAACGCAATGTATCTTCGCCTGAAAATCTTAGTGTCGATGTTTCGTGAGTAGTAAACTGACCACCTGATACGGTAATAGTAACGGGCGAACCATAACGCTCGAATTTTACATCCGAATAAGGGAGTAAAACTACTTCTTTCACTGTTTGAGCATTAGGATTAACGCTCACTTTCAATGGAGATGTTCCTTTATCAAATACAAGTATATCAGATGAAGCAGGAGTCAATCTTTCAGGAGCCCAAGCATTTGACTGGTTCCATTGGCCTAATGTTGCACTACTAACGTAGTTATATACATTATTAGCAACAACAATAGTACAATTAATCGTCAAGGTTTTGTTTGCACCCGTTTGATTAATACAACTGTTATCAGCTACAGAAACTTTAATCGTGTTAGTATAAGTTCCTGCTGCACATGGCGAAGTACCAATTCTTTCAAAAGTCAAAATAAAAGAACCATTTCCCGTACCAGGCTGCAAACACAAGTTTCTTGCATTAGCTGTTGAAGTTGCATTGTCATAAGTGTATCGAGTAACATCCTTTGAACTAGTGTAACCAGCAACATTTGAATACACGTTTAAACATTGTGTATCTACCGATGTACCAGTAACTGTAACTTTGTCGGTTGAACTAAATCCACTGTAGTTTACTGTAATTTTTTTTGGATTTGGACTCAGTCTGTTGGAATACCAAGTCAGGTTGTAAACTCCAGCTGATTCGGTTAATAAACCATCAGCTGTTAACGATGTGAGCGTTTGTGCTTCCGCTTTTTTTGATGAGAATTGAATCCCGAAAAGAGCTGCTAACGCGAAGTATTTAAGTTTTTTCATAAATAGTTTAAAAGTAATTCAAGTGTGAGTTATTCACAATTTATCAAAACAAATATCGTGTTTTAAATCATTTCCTACCAAATACTAAGTAGCATTTTTATAAAATCCATGTCAGTTATTACAAAATGTTACACTTGTAACCCCTGAAAACATTGGTTATTATATGCATACAGCAATGATTTAACAACATCAATTTATTTCAATTCAAAATAAAAAAACACAACATCCTGCCTCATATCAAAATCTATGCCAGATATAAAAAACCACAATCCCATTCCAAATAATTTATATTTGTTACTTATGAAAAAATTCTGCAACGCTATCGTAATCCTTACCATCCTTTTTATATTTAACTCAAAATCATTTGCACAAACAACCCAACAAGAAACCATTTATCTAAAAAATGGCTCTATCATCAAAGGTAACATTGTAGAATTTGTTCCAAATGCCACCTACACCATCTTAACTCCCGACGGCAACAAGTTCATATTCAACATTTCCGATATTGAAAAAATAGCCTATTCCATTCCCAATAACAACCCAATAAATTCTAATAGCAATTCTTTCAATGCTAATAGTACAACAAATAAAAATTCTTCCAACTATGCCACTCAAATACATGCAGGTTATGGCGCTAGTTCTGGAGGTTTAGGACTGAACTCATTCAATATTATGGTGAGTGAAACCGGCAAATTTGCAGAAATCATCGAAATTGGTGGAGGAATAGGTTACAGTCGTTTTTTTGATGTGGATGTTAACATGCTTCCCATCTTTGCAACCGCAAAATTCAATTTCAGCAAAAAATCGGCTAGTCCCTTCCTTAGTGTTGATGGGGGATATTCGCTCAACTTATCCGATGGAATTGAAAACTCTGGGATTTACGTCCATCCAAAATTGGGCTTTCAACTTCAAAAGTTGCGAATAGCTTTTGGATATCAAATGCAACAGATGCCTTTTATAACAAGCGACGGTTGGTCGTTAAAAAAACAGTTTCTTTACGGAGAAGCCATCAGCATAAATGTATCCTACTCTTTCTAAGTTCGATCCTTTTACTTTTTTTATTTATATTTACATATTTAAATGAATAATAAAGAATAACTTGGACTCTGAAATATGCTTTTAAACCTTACTGTTCTTGGGGAACTAAATTAAACCTCTACTAAAAATTAAACTTTTAACTGTTCGTTTCGTCAAAGTCTGTAACTGACTGTATAGAATTCTCTTTAATCTACTTTATCATTCAACAAAATAAATTAGAATCTCGAATACTCGTTAATTCTATGCCGCCAGTGAAGTAAGATTAATTTCTATTGATTTGAAAACGAGCTACTCATGAAAACAAAAAACTTCCCCAACTACATTTATCCTCTAATTAGGGCACTCTTTATCGGAAGCGTAACCCTTATTCAATCCTGTAAACCCGAAACTCCAAATAGCACGGATTTTTCAACTGAAGCCATTCAAAGAGTTTTTGGATCGAATATCAATATACTTCAACCCGAAAATTATGCCAATCAATCTAAACCTAACTACATCCTGCTCGATAATAGTGGCAATAATCCGATTGAAGATAAAAAAGCCACCCTCGGTCGTGTTCTATTTTACGATAAAAAACTAAGCTTCAATGAAACTGTTTCTTGCGCATCTTGCCACAAACAAGAATATGGCTTTTCTGATATCGAAATTCAAAGCAAAGGGGTAAATGGGAATACGATTCGACATGCTATGCGACTCATCAATACTCGATTTTCACGAGAAACTCGATTCTTTTGGGACGAACGAGCTGCATCCCTAGAAATCCAAACTACTATGCCCATTCAAGATCACGCTGAAATGGGTTATTCAGGCCTGAATGGAGATCCTGGAATCAATGACTTACTCAATAAATTAAACAATACGGATTATTATAAAGAACTTATAGCTTGGGCTTATAATGACAAAACGGGCAACACTCAGTTATCAGAAGTCAAAATGCAGGAGTGTTTGTCTCAATTCATTCGGAGCATTCAGTCTTTTGACTCAAAATACGACCAAGGCAGAGGTCAACTTCCCATTAATGCAAACAATAATGATTTACCCAATTTCACATCCCAGGAAAATAATGGAAGAAGACTATTCACCAATCCTCCAGTTTTTGGGGATTCGGGAAAAAGAATTGCAGGCGGTATGGGTTGTGCAGGTTGTCATAGACCTCCCGAATTCGATATTGACCCCAATTCTTTGAACAATGGTATTGTGGGAAATTTAAACAATCCAGGCACTTTGGATTTAACGAACACTCGCAGTCCGTCACTTCGCGATTTAGTAAATCAAAACGGTGAAATCAACGGTCCCATGATGCACACGGGTAGTGCGGCTACCTTGGAGAATGTATTAGGACATTACAACAACATCAGTGTACGAGCTGGAAATACCGCAATTGATCCGCGTTTGACTCCTGGAGGATTTCCTCAGAGATTGAACATGACCCCTCAGGAACGCAGTGATTTAGTGGCTTTTCTAAAAACCCTGAGCGGATCAGCCGTTTATACCGACAAAAAATGGAGCAATCCGTTTCAGTAATTGTTAAAAGCAACTAACTTTGCGTTAACAACACGGTTGGCCCCGTAGTTCAATGGATAGAATAGATGTTTCCTAAACATTTGATACAGGTTCGATTCCTGTCGGGGCTACTAATAAATGGAAAATAACTACGGCCTCTTTATTGCACTTGCTTTTATTTCGGAGGTTTTGGGTACCGTTTCTGGTTTTGGTTCATCCATTTTGTTTGTACCTGTAGCTTCTCTGTTTTTTGATTTCAAAACTGTGCTGGGTATTACTGCCGTTTTTCATGTTTTTAGTAACTTATCTAAAATTGCTCTGTTTCGAAAAGGCATCAGTAAAGAACTAACCCTAAAATTAGGAATTCCAGCGGTGATTTTTGTAACCTTAGGTGCAATTGCCACTGCTTATATCCCAACCAAAAATATAGAACTAGCTATGAACTTAGTTCTCGTTATTTTGGCTATTTATCTGATGACCCACTTCAACAAAACCGTTAAACAAACCAATACAAACCTATATATCGGTGGAATGGCTTCTGGTTTTATAGCGGGAATTGCAGGAACCGGTGGCGCTATACGAGGCATCACTTTAGCTGCTTTTCAACTGTCAAAAGATGTATTTATTGCTACATCGGCCGTGATTGATCTCGGTGTGGATACCAGTCGCGCCATCGTTTACGTTTACAATGGATATTTTGAGTACGAAAATTTATTTCTAATCCCATTTTTGATTGCTATAGGTTTCGGGGGAAGTTATGTCGGCAAGAAAATATTACAACGAACTTCTGAAACGGCATTCAGGTATTTGGTATTAGTAGTTATTATTGGAACCGCCTCAATCCAAATTATTCAATCCTTTTGTAAATAGTTAGCAATTGATTGGGATTTAGGATATTCAGAACTAAAACTGCATGGATATTTCGTTCAGTAAATCATGGATCCGTTTAATTTTTAGATTTCATTTCGTCAAAAATATCGTCCATAATTTCGGCTAATTTCCGATCTAATGAAGTTACTCTATTCCCTGCATCGTGGGTTGTAAGTTCAACTTCAATACGATTGTAAATATTCTTCCATTCGGGATGGTGATTCAATGCACTTATGTGAGGAGTAACCCATTGCATAAAAGTCATAGCTTCTTCAAATGATTTAAACACAAAAGTTTTGATTAGTTTGTTTTCTGTTTCCGTCCACATGTTATAAATTTACAATCGAACTGTGTAGATAGTTTTACGTCGATTTTACTACTCGAAATTCATGCAATTTTGTAGTAATAATTGATTTCTTAGCAGTTTAACATCCCCCGAAAAATAAAAATAGAACTTATGAACGATATAGTTTGTCCTCATTGTAATAAAACATTTAAAGTAGACGAAGCAGGTTACGCAGCCATCTTAAAACAAGTGCGCGACCATCAATTTGAAGAAGAGCTTAAAGCCAGAACCGATTTGTGGCAAAAAGACAAGGAGAGTGCTGTTGAATTGGTTAAAGCACAAATTCAGGAAAAAGCCAAGGATTTATTGGCAAAAAAAGATGCTGAAATTCAGGCACTTAAAAATGAAAAAGAACGAGAAGTTTCTGCAGCCATAAACGCCAAACAACTTGAAATTGCCCAATTAAAAGCCACCAAAGAAATGGAATTGGCTGAAAATTTGCGAAAAAAAGAAGAAGAATTGAGCCGAATCAAAGCCGATTTAGAAAAAGCAGAATTAGACAAGCAATTAGCTGTAAATCAAGCTCTCCAAAATGTTCAAAAAGAAAAATTGGAACTGGAAAATTCACTTGCTCAAAAACAATTGGAAATGCAATTGGTAGAATCTTCCCTAAAGGAAAAATTTGCTGCTGAGCTCAAAACAAAAGAGGATATCATCAGAATGAAAGATGTGGATATTGCCTATCACAAGGACATGAAAGCCAAACTCTCTACAAAAATGGTGGGTGAATCGTTGGAACAACACTGTGAAATTGAGTTCAATAAACTTCGCGCAACCGCCTTTCCTAATGCACATTTCGAAAAAGACAACGATGCCCGTTCAGGCAGTAAAGGCGATTTCATTTTCAAGGAATTTGATGAAAACAACAACGAAATCATTTCCATCATGTTCGAAATGAAAAACGAAAGCGACACTACAGCAACCAAGAAGAAAAATGAGGACTTTTTCAAGGAATTGGACAAAGACCGAAACGAGAAAAAGTGCGAATACGCTGTTTTGGTGTCCATGCTTGAATCCGACAACGAGCTTTACAATACCGGTATCGTGGATGTTTCCTATCGTTTTCCTAAGATGTATGTGGTTCGTCCGCAGTTCTTTATACCCATTATTACGCTATTGAGAAACGCTGCCATGAATTCCATGAAATACAAGGCGGAATTGGCCCAAATGAAAAATCAGAACATCGACATCACTCATTTTGAAGAAAATATCAATGCGTTTAAGGAAGGATTTGCTCGAAACTACGAACTAGCCAGTCGCAAATTCAAAACGGCTATCGAGGAAATCGACAAAACCATAGATCATCTTCAAAAAACAAAAGAGGCGTTATTGTCGTCTGAGAACAACTTGAGGTTGGCAAACAACAAAGCGGAGGATTTAACTATCAAGAAGTTAACTCGTAACAACCCAACGATGACAGCAAAGTTTGATGAGTTGAATCAGAAAAACAACAACTAAACATTCTCACCCCAATTTGCAAGCTCTTCTTCTGACCACAATTCGGGGAAGAAGATACGGCGCTGGTATTTGGGGAGCATGTATTTCTGCCAGTTACTTCCGCCTGTAGCAGCGGCATTACCTAAGTATTTTGCAGCGGCATTGTAGTGAGCCATCACCCAAGTTACGTTCACGGTGTAGTCGTAATGGCGCATGGCTGCAACCAATGCTGGATTGGATTTAACCGATTCGGGTAGTTGCTTGAATTTTGACCACAAGTTGCGGGTGTTGTAATGCTCCATTTTACGCAAAAATTCGGGCTTGTAGCGACGTTCGAAATTGGTCAACAAGGTGTTTTTCTTGCCTGTTTGATGGTCTTTTCCTGCAGCTTGCCAATACAAATGCTCATAAGCATGCTCGTAGGGCGTATTTCGATCTATCGTAGCTCTGAATCGAATATCTATTAGATTGATCAACTCAGTTGAAGCAAACTCGATTTCGCGGTATTGTGCGCTTTGGAAACCACTTGCTGGTGTCAACGTATTTCTGAACTTCATGTATTGCTCCTTCTCCATTCCATCTCCCATGATGGTAAATGAGGAAGACAACATGTCGAAATAACGAGAAACACGACTCAATTTTTCGGTGAAAAACTCCGGTGAAACTTCATCTTTTTCGCTCACTTGATTGATTTCCCACAAAATCATTTTGAACAACAACTCATTGATTTGATGGTACATAATAAACACCATCTCATCGGGTTGATTGGTGCGTTGTACCTGCAAACTCAACAATGCATCGGGAAGAATATAATCCCAATACGTGATTGGATTTGCATACACCAAACCTTCTAAATGAGTGTCGGGATTTTGATCAATGGCTTTATACTTCTCATCAATTTGCGATAAAAGAGTATCCCTCAACGTGTTTTCCATAGCTGCACAAATTTAACAGATTCTAGATACAAAAAGTAAATTACAACGTACCTCTTCGGGCTTGTTCGGCTTCGATGGATTCAAACAATGCTTGGAAGTTCCCTTTACCGAATGATTTAGCCCCCTTACGTTGAATGATTTCAAAAAACAAGGTTGGACGATCTTCTACGGGTTTGGTGAAAATCTGAAGCAAATATCCGTCCTCGTCGCGATCCACCATGATTCCCCATTTTTTCAACTCTTCCAAATCTTCTTCAATGATTCCCACTCGATCTTTTACGGTATCGTAATAGGTTCCAGGAACATACAAAAACTCAACACCCCGTCTTCTCATTTCAGAAATGGTGTGTACAATATCATCGGTAGCCACGGCAATGTGTTGACAGCCGGGACCGTTATAAAAGTCCAAATACTCTTCTACTTGTGATTTCTTTTTACCTAAAGCAGGTTCGTTTATGGGGAATTTAATGCGTCCGTTTCCGTTCGACATTACCTTACTCATCAAAGCCGTGTACTCAGTAGAAATATCCTTATCATCGAAGGTAATCAAGTTAGCAAATCCCATCACTTGGGCATAGAAAGTCGCCCATTGATTCATGGCTCCCAATTCCACATTACCCACCATGTGGTCGATGTATTTCAAGCCCACGGGCTCAGGTTGGTATTCGGTTTGCCACTTTTCAAATCCGGGCAAGAAAACGCCTTGGTAATTCTTGCGCTCAACAAAAATGTGAACGGTGTCGCCATAGGTATGAATTCCCGAACGAACCACTTCTCCGAAGGCATCTTTTTCTACTTGGGGTTCTATGTAGGATTTAGCGCCTCTTTTGGTGGTTTCTTCGTAAGCACTGCGAGCGTCATCTACCCAAAGTGCGATTACTTTGACTCCATCGCCATGTTTTCGAATATGCTCAGAAATTTCACTATTGGCATCAAACGGAGTGGTTAAAACCAATCGAATTTTATCTTGAACTAAAACATACGAAACTCTGTCGCGCACTCCTGTTTCCAATCCGCAATACGCCAATTCTTGGAATCCAAAAGCCGTTTTATAAAAGTGAGCAGCTTGTTTGGCATTTCCTACATAGAGTTCTACGTAGTCCGTTCCGTTAATTGGAAGAAAATCTTCGGCCTTATCAAACAACTTTTCACCGCTATAATCAAAGTTTTTTACATTTGTTAAATCATTATTTATCATATCTTTATTTATTATTATTTATATATTTTGTTTAATATTTTAATTTTACATAGTGTGATGATTTGGCTGTTTCATGTATTTCAAAATCGAAATTGAATCAACACCCGATGAACCATGAAACTCACCCCTTCATCCAAGATTGGAAATAGTCTTTCACTTCGTATTTCAAGGCTTCTTTGGTAATTTTCAACGGATTAAACGGATCAATCATAACCGCTAATTCGCCCGTTTCCTTTTTGCCGATGCTGCGCTCAATAGCTCCAGGATGCGGTCCGTGAGGAATTCCTCCGGGATGAAGCGTAAATTGTCCCTTTTGAATATTGTTTCTACTCATGAAGTCACCATCCACGTAATACAAAATCTCATCTGCATCGATGTTGCTGTGGTGATACGGTGCCGGAATAGCGTCGGGATGGTAATCATACATACGCGGCACGAAAGAACACACCACAAAGTTGTGGCCTTCAAACTGCTGATGAATGGGCGGCGGCATGTGAATTCTACCGGTAATGGGTTCAAAATTGAAAATCGAAAACGCATACGGATAATTGTAACCATCCCAACCCACCAAATCAAAGGGATGCGTTTCATATACATACGGATAAATCAAACCGCGCTTCTGAATGCGAATCTCGAAATCGCCCTTTTCATCGTGCGTTTCTAAACCATACGGCAGTTTGAAATCGCGCTCGCAAAAAGGTGAATGTTCCAAATATTGTCCAAATTCGTTTCTATACCGCTTGGGTGAACGGATCGGACTGTGCGATTCAATGAATAAAATTTTATTTTCAGCACTATCAAACTCCAATTGATACACGGTTCCACGAGGAATTATTACATAATCACCGTATTCAAAATCCACGGTTCCATAGGCGGATTTCATTCTTCCCGAACCTTTATGTATGAATAACATTTCGTCGGAATCTGAATTTTTAAAGAAATAATCCGTCATGGATTTCGTGGGACAAGCGATTCCAATTTGCATATCGTCGTTTACAAAAAACACCTTCCGGCTTTCGATGTAATCGTCGTTGGGTTCGACATCGTATCCCAAAAAACTCAAGCATTGCAGATTGTCTTCGATGGCAACTTCGGGACGTTTATTGATGGGTTCACCCACTTTTTTCACCATGGTTGGGGGATACAAATGATACAGCAGCGATGATGTACTTGAAAATCCCTCAGTACCAAAAAGTTCTTCGTGATACAGGTTTCCGTTGGGTTGACGGAATACGATATGTCGTTTATGGGGGATGTTACCGGCTCTAAGATATATACTCATGCCGGCAAAATTATTGGGGGTAAATAAATTAAAATGTGATGCGCATCACGGTGTGTCCCCGTGTGCAATTTTCTCCAAACTTTTTTGATCTTGAATACGAATTTTTTTACCCACCAATTCAATGATACCCTTATTTTTAAAATCGTATAAAATTCGGGTGGCTGTTTCGCGGGAAGTTCCTGCAATATTGGCCAATTCCTCTCGGGTTAATGAAATATTCAAACATCTTGAATCCGGATCCAATCCATATTCCTCCAACAATTGAAGCAAGCTTAGAGCTACGCGATCTTTTACTTTGTTATGAACCGAATGCGTTACTTTTAGTTCCAATTCCTTCAATTCATCGGACAATAAATGCGCCACCTTTAAGGTAAGCTTTGCATTGGTTTCCAACATGTTATAGAAAGCATCTTTAGGTACAAAACAAATATGCGAATCTTCTACGGCCACTGCCGAACAGGAATAAGCATCGTTTCCGAGGATGGCCCGATGTCCCATAATGTCACCATCATTGATCAAATGTACGATCTGCTCTTTGCCATCATCGCACAATTGAGCTACTTTTATTTTCCCCGAAAACACACAGAACAAGCCTTTGGGCGAGCTCCCTTCCTGAAAAATCAAATCGCCTTTTTTATAGGCGCGACAATGCTTGCTTTGATTTAAGTTGCGGATTTCTTCTTCTGTTAAATTGGCAAAACTGGACTCCAAGCGCGAGCGACAAGTGCTGCAGTTATACGCTTCTTGATCCAATGATTCCATTACGTGAAGATAA
>JACCDU010764810.1_pt1 | contig 30105 bp, 32 predicted proteins | sample 7446081 | NCBI WGS metagenome assembly JACCDU01 (sample SAMN15323447, study PRJNA562643) | freshwater metagenome | isolation source: river surface water | place: USA:Blue River Watershed | collected 2017-08-17
GCTCCAAAGTTACAAGAGCTTGTAAAGGTAACAACAGGAGAATATTTCTCTTGAGCACACGACGCGTTAGTTGATGTGCAACGGACAACAAAAGCCTTTTCTATATTAGTTAAAGAGGGCGTTATGCCACTTAGGAATAACGCTATTAACACCCTATTTTAAAATATGAATAATAAAATTGAACTCAATTTCTGAAACAAGACAGCAGTCTTTTTTCTACCAGATACATTTGATGAAGCTGAATATTTAGATGTTATGCGTAAACTGTTGCGTAACTGTTGATTTAGTTATGAAAAGTCTTTATCACTAACTTTTAATAATTGTGGGAAAACAAAAGAGAGCGAACGTAGCTCGCACCCTTAATGAATGAACAATGACAGAGAGTGAGTTTCGTGCTCACATCATATCTGCATTAAGACAAGCCTCCCGCTGGTGGAAGCCAAAAAACAAAGCCTTAGCACGAGCTAGGGTTTGAAGAGGAATGTATAAATGTGAACTATGTTGAAAGATTGGTCCAGCTTCTCTTCCTCCTCCTAAAGGAAAAAAAAGGAAGATTAAAAATATTCTTGCTGACCACATTGTACCAATTATATGACCAGAGGGGTTTGTTTCTTATGACTCTTGGATAGAGAGGTGCTTTGTTCCGTCAGAACAATTCCAAGCCATATGTCACGAATGTCATTCAAGAAAAACAAAAGAAGAAAATCAAGAGAGACGAGCATTGTTAAAACGTGTTTAAAGGGTATTTATTTGCGTTTTAAGAGGTGTTTACACCCTCTAGGCTATATAGGTAGCCTGAACTTATTTTTTAATTAAATAAAAATGAAGAAACAAAAACTATTAGAACTTATTGTCTCCGTTTTGGAACAAGAAAAAGAAACAAATAGTAATTGATATATGTATAACATATATAGAAATAGACAAGTGTATAAAAGAAATATTTGAGAAATTGCTTTTAATCAAGCCGCGACAGCCTATTTTCATTGAGACCTAGAGTTATTTCACGACATAATTGAGAAGATTGGTGTCTATGGAAGAAAGCAAGTTGCAAATTTTACTCTTTTTAAACAAACAAACCTATGATATATGAGAAGCTAAGAGAAGTTAAAAGCCCACAAAGAGCTCACGCAGAAGATAGCGGAATTGATTTCTTTATTCCTAAAGACTTATGATTTATATCAGTTGTTGATTGAGAAGAGAAAACAAAGAGGTTTGCAGTAAATAACGACTGAAAACTAGAATATGAAATAGCGCCTGGCGAGTCGGTGTTAATTCCTCTTGGAATTAAGATTGAGTTAGAAGAAGGTTTCGATTTAACCTTCACTAATAGAAGCTCTATTGCATCTAAGAAACAACTTATTGTTGGTGCTTGTCTTATTGATAACCCATATAGAGGAGAGCTATTATTAAACCTAATTAATGTTTGAAATAAGACACAAATTATAAGAGAAGAAGATAAGATAGTACAAGGAGTTATTAGACAAGTGTATTATGACACTCCAAAATTATGGATTATTGATGATAAAACAGAAAGGGGAGAAGGTTGATTTGGGTCTACTGGTTTTTAATTTATTAAAAACACATTATGAAAAAACATATAGAACTAGAACTTGCTTATCAACAAGAAGAAAAAGAAAGGCTTATAAATGAAAATGACTATCGTCTTCTTAAATGAGAAATATTTAAAGAAGAACACGACAAAATTAGAAAAACAATAGAGAGACAATTTATTACAATAATGAGAGAAGTTAGACAATGAGTTACGACGTAATAGGCTTCACAATAGAGCAACTAGAGGAATATGATAGGCTAAAAGAGAGAAATATGAATATAGAAGAGATAAGACGGCAAATTGCTTGTCATATAGCTGACACTCTTTATATATATAAGCAAGATGATTTATTACAGGAATGAATTGCTCGTACTTCTACTAAACATTAATAATATGCCACAAATATTTTTAAATTATTATAAAGACGGAAAGTCTGATATAACATACGACATACCAACAAACTCGGGCTTAGAAAAAACTAAGCCTCTTTTTGTTACAGAAAAGGAATTAGAAGACATAAAGAATTGCACAACGGAAGCTATAATGCTTCTTTTAGAAAATAACAAGTTTTAAAACTATGGAGAAAGAAACAATAAGCAAGCTCAATATATATTGAACTCTCTCTTGATGATATATATATGATTGGCTAGATAGAATATGTCATAAAGAAGCCATTTCCTTAATTGGGGATTGTGTAACAATTGATTGACACATTAAATATCTTTGAGAAATAACAAGAGATGATTTAGAATTAACTCAATGACAAGCATTTATAGCTTGAAATAATAAAGTGGTAATAAATACAACCACAGAAAATAAAGTATTTGCAACATTTACTTTTTTAAAAAAGAAATAATGGATAGTCTTATGTATAATCAATTGCTAAATTGATATTCAAAAATGGGTTGTGTTCCATATTGAATTGGTTTAATATTTTTATTAGACTATTGAATATATGTTAAGAATAATTTTCTTTTATGAGTATTAAGAAAGGCAGAAGAGTCTGGGGTTTGGAGCTCAACTAACTGAGCAACTTTTTCTGTTTTTTATGAATGGATAACAAAAAGAATTGAGGCTAAGCTTTGAATTAAAACAAGAGCTTTTACATATAATATAGATGATATTTTAGGCTCAAAAAGAGCATTTGGTTTTTGAATTAAGAAATTATGAAATGCTTGGCTTGGTGTTGTTCAAGATGACAAGCTTTTTATAGACGAACTTGACCTTCTTTGAATTAAATGAATATGACATCACTTAGTTTGGAAAGAGTGATATATATATGACCCATACACAGCAAGAAGAATAGAATGTAGATGGGAAACATTAAAGGAAATGGTTGATAGAGGGTTGATATGGAATACATTTAGGTCAATAACCTCATCTTGAACACAGTCTGCGGAGATATTACATTACACAAAAAGAATGGCTCTTGCTGAATATAATCAACGCCTAGAACAATATTTGGAAACAAATAAAGACCAACCTTGGTTTGATAAGGCTAAGGAATTATATTTTTATGGTAGAACTTAATAGTAACAAAAACAAATATGCTTTTAAGAAAAACACACGAACTTCTTGTTGAATATAATAAAGAGGTTCAAAAACTCAATTCAAATCCAAGTGCTTTTGATTATGATGAAAAACTAAAAAAGGCTAGGGATAGGTTTAATGAAAAACTAATAACTCTTGTTGACCAAGAGAGACACATATTAAAACAAACTGACTAATATGAAATGGATAAGTAAAAAGGTAGTATTTCAAGAAGTTCCTGGAGAGGTTTCTTTATCATATTTGATTAGTTGATGTCCTTGAAGATGTGAATGATGTCACTCTCCAGAAGCAAGAAATCCACAATTATGAACAGAATTTACAGAAGAACAACTAAAGAAAGACATTTATGATAATAGATGATTTATTACGTGTGTTCTTTTTTTATGAGGAGACTGGAATTCAATAGAACTCCTCCGTCTTATGGAAATAGTTAAGGAAGAAAATTTAAAGGTCGCCCTTTATAGTTGAAGAGAAGATGTTGCGCCAGAAATTAGAAACGCTGTAGATTATTTAAAACTCGGTCCATATAAAAAAGAGTTGGGCGGACTTGGTTCTAAAAAAACCAACCAAAGAATGTTTGACCGCTCTTGACAAGATATTACACATTTATTCCGTAAAAACAAAAACTAATATATGAGTTTCGTACAACTAACAAAAGAACAAACTGAGCAAAAGCTCGCCTTTATAGAACAATATAAATGAAAAGGAAATGCCGCAACTCTTTCTTCTTTAGACGCTAACGCTAATGTTGAAACAAAAAACATTGCAACACTAGAGTCAGAGATTAATAAAGATGTGAATATACAAATTAATAGAGCGATGATGTACAATAAGATTGCTCAATTATATTGAACTCCTCTTGCTGATGAATATATAAGACAACTTGAAACTCACGAAATTTATAAGCACGATGAGACGAGCTTAAAGCCATATTGTGTAAGTTTAAATATGTTCCCTATGCTCACTGGCTGAATGAAAAGACTTTGATTACAAGCAGAGCCACCAAAGCATTTAAAGAGTTTCTGTTGAAACTTCATTAATCTAGTTTATGCAACAGCCTCACAATTTGCCTGAGCTGTAGCTACTGTTGAGTTTCTTCTCTATTTCGACCATTTCGCAAGAAAGGAATATGGAAGCGATTATATGGAAACTATGACAGAGGAAAGGAAAAGAGACATATCACAACTCTTTCAAGAAGTTGTTTATTCAATAAATCAACCCGCCTCTGCTCGTTGATACCAATCAGTATTTTGGAATATTAGTGTTTTTGATAAACATTATTTTGACTCTCTCTTTGGAGAATTTGTATTTCCAGATTGAGACAAACCTATATATAAAAGCCTAAAATCTTTACAAGAACTCTTTATGAATTGGTTTAATAAAGAAAGAACTAGGGCTGTATTAACATTTCCTGTAATTACAGCGGCGATGTTAGTTGATGATGAAAAACCAGTTGATGATGAGTTCGCCGAGAGTGTTTCAAGATGGCTTAGTGAATGAAACTCGTTTTTTATTTATCAAAGCAAAACAGTTGACTCTTTAGCTTCTTGTTGCAGACTTAGAAATGAACTTTCTGATAATACTTTTTCTTATTCTTTAGGTGCTGGTTGAGTTGCAACGGGAAGTATAAGCGTTATGACAATCAATTTTAATAAACTTATACAAGAATGAAGAAGTCTAAGTGAACAAATAGACAAAATACATAAATATCAATTGGCTTACAGAGAAATAACAAAGGAATTTCTTGACGCAAATCTTCTTCCAGTTTATAGTGCTGGTTTCATTCAACTTGAAAAGCAATTTCTAACAATAGGTATTAACTGAATGGTTGAGGCTGCCGAATATGTTTGACTAACGCCAAACAACAACAAAAGCTATATAGATTTTGTTTCTAGTCAATTAAAAATCATATATGACAAGAACAAACAAATAAAGAAAGAAACTTGAGTTATGTTTAATACAGAGTTTGTTCCAGCGGAAAACTTATGAGTTAAGAATGCTAAGTGGGACAAACAAGCTGGACTTGCTGTTCCTAGAGACTGTTACAATAGTTATTTCTTTGTTGTGGAAGGAGAAGATACTTTTGCCTCTATAGTTGATAAGTTTACACTACACGGCGGAGATATGACTAAATTCCTTGATTGAGGGTCTGCTCTTCATTTAAACTTAGGAGAATATTTAGACCAACCACAATATCTAGCACTACTTAATCTTGCCGCAAGAACTGGCTGTAATTATTTTACAACTAACGTGAAAATTACGATATGTAATGATTGTGGCAATATAGACAAACACACACTAACTTCTTGTCCTAAATGTGGTTCGAAGAATATAGACTACTGAACACGCATTATTGGTTATTTAAAGAGAGTGAGTGCATTTTCAGAAGGAAGACAAAAGGAAGAGTCGGCAAGACTCTATCACACCTCTTAATACGCTCATAAAGCATATTTAAATGAGTTTAGAGAGGTGTTTATATATGTTAGGCTATATAGGTAGCCTGAACTATTTTTTAACTCAAATATATGAATTTAATATTAATTAAAGACTGACGTGCGTATAATTATAATGTAGAGGATTTAACAATATATGAGATTGCACTCATCTATGAAGAACTTGCTAGAATTATGACTTATAGTGACAAACAGATTTTGTCTGTATTAAATACAGACTTTTTAAACACTGACTACTAAAAAATATGATAGAAACAATTGAAAATTTAAAGAGCCTAGTTAATCACTTCTTCCACAAAACAGGAGAAGGATTTGAACAAATAAGACAATGTGAACATTGTCAAACTGAATACGTTGCAAATAACCTAGTATGACTATGAGCAACTTCTTGAGAAGTTGTATTGTGACTTAAGTGTGGTAAATGCTGACAGGAAAATGTAGTTCAACTTAATATAACATTAGACCCAGAGTGAGTTGATGCAGAGGAAGCAATTACTAGCGCGACAACAGTTGAAGACCTACTTTCTGAAAGCTAGGCACAAAAAAAAGACCCTTGAAGGAAGCATATTATTGCTTTCCCTCTTGGGTCTTTTTTTGTTGTCTTAACAACAACTCTTTCATTACATTTTTAACCTTGTCTTTAGAAACCAATCAAGCCTTTCAAGCCTCTTGGTAAGACGAAAGTATTTTAACAATCATAAGCTTGTTGTCTCAATATGTTCTGTCTAGATAACTAGCTATGGCGTCGTTGTTCATTTTCTCTAAGACGCTAACTTCCTTTCCATATTTAAACTCCAAAATCTTATCCTTAACATTGTCTTCTATAACCTTCATTTTCTTTTCGTCTCCAGCATATGTTTTAGCTAGATTAATTAATGTTGCGTTTAAATCTTCTTGACTTTTAACTTTATCGAAAGACATATTAATTAAAGCATTTTGTTGTTTTGCTTTTTCAATTTCTGGGTCAACTTCATAAAGCTTTGACATAAGTTCTCCATTTTGATATGTACGTGTTAGTAGTGTTTTAAACTTTCTACCCATTATCTCTGGAGTTATTTCTCCTTTTTTAGCGAAGTCATAAGCCTTTCTAAGTTTACTTTGTGGGTCAAAGGCATTCATATATCTAGCCACTTTATTTGGACTAACTCCACCTTCTATTAATCAGTCTGGTCAAACTAAAGGCTCTCAATCTTCTTTCTTTTTAATCATTGTAAGCCATAGGGCAATTGATTTGTCTGCCTGTGAAGCCTTTTTATTGTCATATAGTGGATAACGAGAAATATTCTCATTATAAACTTTACCACCAGTAAATAGGTCTTCATTAAAAGCAACTTCTATTGCTGGTTTGAATGCTGAAATTGATGAAAGTCAGGACTTAAAGTTTTGGTCAAAGTTTTTACTAGAGTCATAGAAATAAGTTACGTCTTTCATAACCTTTCATAATGCTCCATTCCAATCATATGGTTCTCAATTAGAAGCCCTTTGCGCATATTGTTCTGAAACAATTGGGTAAATCCAGTTGAGCAAGGAAACGTTTTTAAATAGAGGAGTGTTTGTCATTTCATCATCACTGAATGATTGGAAACCAATTGAATGTTTCATCCAATCTGGAGCACTAGCCCACCTGTTTTGTTTATCTGTATCTGGTTCAAACAATCCTAATACGCCTTCATTTCAAGAGTTGTACGCAAGCATTGTATCTGCCCACAAATAAAGAAGAGAAGAAATAGCTAAGAACTTTCTTGGGCTTTTTTCTATAAGTTCTTTTATAGCTGTTGTACCAGCAACTGATGTAGAGAGATATGGAATATATCTACTAATTTCTCTTATAGCCCTACTACCAACCGTATAGTTGAAAATTCATTTAGAAGCACTACCTGCTAAACGAGGGTCAATTCATTTTTCTAACAAGGCTTTTGTAAGCTTTGGTATTGAACCGACTGACTCTCAAGTAAAGCCAGCTTCTTTAACTATTTTGTCAAACTCTTTTATATCAACTCAAGCTTTCTCAAAAGCATCTCTAAGCCCAACTTGAAACATTGGCATTCTTGAAGAATATTTTTCTAAAGCCGAACCGAAGTCTGCACCTTTGACTATTGCATTAAACGTTTTTGATGACTTAGGAGAAAAACTACCTCAAAGCTTTTTAAATGAAGTTCAATTCATTTCTTGTGTTATAAGATTTATTTTAGAAAAACTTCATCAAAAGAAATCCATAAGTCATTCAACCGCTTTCTTTCAAGCTTCTGTATCTGTAAAATCTCAAGCTCATTTTGACGTAAGTTTATTTAACCTAATTCAGTTATAAATTCATCACAACATATTCTTTGCAAATCTAAATCCCCCCTTTAATCAATATTTAGCTGTTGCTTGCATAGTTCAATTGACAGCTTCACTTATCGTATTCATTATTTGAAACATAGGCGCAAATCTACCTGTAGCCATACTCTTTACAACTGTCGCCGGAAAACTTGCAATTTTAAATCATATATGAGAAGAAAGAGCATTAGTGTCTTCTATATAATCAACAAAGTGTTCTGGCATAGCAAAGAGTTTTCTTTCTCAACCTACAATTTGTTCAATTGTTTTATATCATTTTCTTTCTATAATTTTACCAGGCTTCACTTCTTCTATAATCCCCATTTTATCCAACTCACGCAATGTATTCACTTTATTGTTTTTAGAAGCAATGTGCATTCTAGCCATAAGTGATTTATAAGCGTTGTTGATATGGTCTTTAGAGAACGCAAGTTCTTCACTTCAACCAGTAAGAGTTTTCTTTCAAATGATAGCCATTTCTGACATAGTCATTTTACCATTCATCATTCTCTCTAATACATCATCAGAAAGAGAAGCTGGAATATAGTCTGGATTTGCTTTTAAATAGTTTTCAATCATCTCGGGCGTTCTTATTCAGCTCATTTCTTCGTAGTCTAACACACTCTTATTAAGTCTGTTTAACTCAGCCGATAGTTCTGAATATTTGGCATCATATCTATCTACAACAGCCTGCATTTGTTCTTTTGTATATGGAACATTTCTTCAATCAATTTCGATTGTTGTATTAAGTGTTTTTCAAGGGTTTGCCGACTCATAAGAAGAAGCTTGATTAAGTCTACTCTTTGCTCAAACATAAGCATTAAATTCATCAAACTCATCTTCATTTAGAAGAGTGAATTTTTTAAAAGAGTCTTTAATGAAATTGGTCTTTTTATTAAAATCCTCTGCATCTAATACGTCTCTGTTAGCTCTTTGTGCTCCTCATAGAGTTGTCCATTTAATTCCTCTATCTCATAGGGTTTCTCCTACAATACGGCTTTTATTGTTTACAAACAATCCAGTGAATTTATTATATGTGTCATTCAATATTTTAGAAGGACTAAATGTTTTAGCTCATTGAACAATTTTTTCTTTAGTTGTCTTTTTTCAAGCAAGTTGTTTAACAAATTCTTCTGGGTTAACTACTGGCGTAGTTTCTTTTTGTGTTACGTCTTCAACTACCCCCTTCATAGTTGTAACTTCTGGAACTTCTTTTTGTAAGAAGTCTTTCCCTCATAGTTTCTTCCAGTCTTCAATTGGATAGTGAACCATTATTGGTCTAGAAGGGTCATATTTCTTTCAGTGTTGTAGTTTTCCAATTTCATCAGAGAATTGAAAAGATAGATGTCATTCATCTATACCTTTAAACTCAGCAATTCAGTCTTTTACTCATTCATTTATAATTTCAAACTTTGGTGTATATCCTGCGTCTGCGTCGTCATATTTATAAAATTTACCTTCTGTTTGTAATGCTGAAAGTTCGCTTGATAGTTTATGCCATTTGGCTTTAGCCACATCATCATTAATCTTTGGAACTTTTATCGCACCCTCTTCCTTTAGTTGCTTAGTCATTTGCGCAACTCATTCTTTATATTCTGGGTTTTTAATTATTTCCTCAACTTGACTTCTATTGAGAAACTTACCTACGCTTCTAAAGAGAAGAGAAGCACCAGCTATTCAAGCTCATTCTGTAGCGGCTTGGTCTCATTCAAAAATCCATTTACCTGTTGTTGCATAATATGGAACTGCTGCGGCAACATTAAGAGCTCATAGCTTAGCAAGTGCCGAAGGTGTCTTATTTAAAACCTTCTGTGTAGCACTAGCAATTTGTCAAGCTTTTCCACCAAGAGCAGAAACAGCTCATAATCATTTAGTTACAGCCCCTCAAGTTAAAAGTCATCACGCAATTCATCAAGTTACATCGGCTAATAAAGACCATCAATTCAAAGAGTCTTTCATTTGCTTTTGTTCTTCTATTGGTAATGTTGATAGAATATCATTTCTTTTTTCTTGTGCTGTTTTGAAGTTTAATACATCTGCGGAGTCACTATGTATTCAGAAGATATAGTCTATATTCCTTAAATCCTTTTGCCACTCCTTATTAACTCTTAATGAGTCAAAATCACGGTCTTCTCTAATTGCGTCTCATAGTTCTCATAATGAATTTAATCATAAAGAAGCAACTCACATAGGTATTGCAACAGCTCTTTTTACTTGTGTTCAAGCCACATCTGAAGCTCTAGCAACTCAAGTGTTAACTAGTCTTAGTCATTCTTTAGCTGTTTTACCAACTGTATCTTTAAAGGTTGCTTTTAATGAGTCTCATAGTCAAAAATCGCTTGGTCATATAGTAGCCTCTGGTTTTCCAATTTTATATGTTGGTGTATCTAGTTGAGGCATTGCCGAGAGGTCTAGTAAAGAACCAGCCCTCGGCTTTGTATTAATTATATTTTTATATGTTTCTGGTTCCTCTGGATTGAATTTAGCCTTTGGTAAACCAGCTTCATTCCTTAACACCTTTGCGGTGTCGTATACAGATTTCTCATCATTAGACTTATAGAAGTCATAATAGTTTGAGTTTCTATACTTAGACAATTTCTCTTCATCTTTAGGAGAGAGAAAATTTAGTGTAGGCATATATTTGTTTTGTTAATTATTATTTTAAGACATTGTTTATAGCGTCTTGTTCTGTCGTTCAAGAACTTCCAGCTAGAGAATTTTTCAAATATTCATCAAAATTAAAGTCTGAACTATTTATATCAAATTTAGTTGAAGCAACTACTGGCTCTGAAACTCACTCTTCTCAAACTCATTGAGCGAGTTTTAATTCTCAAGTTGATGAATTATAATTATAATATTTTCAATCAGTTCATACAACTAAGCTTAGTTTTGTTTTATCTCAACCTCCACTTCCTCATTTAATAGACTTTGCAAGTTTAGCTTCCTTTTCACGTAGTGATAGTGCACGCACTCTTTGCCATCTCTTATATTCTTCTGTATCTTTCAATACTTCTGATGTAGCCTTATCAACAGCAACATCTAAACTATATCAACTTTTTAGAAGGTCATTTGTTACGTCTCTAATTTTATTCTTTGTAATAAAATCAAGCACATATTCTTCCGGCATAACTTCTTGTACCTTCCTAACAATCTCGTCTCCTGTTGTTTTTTCTTCTATAGCTCTTCAATCAACTGAGTCAAGACCAGCTTGTCTAAGCATTCTTTCTTTTTCTAAAGGAGTTTTTAAATGCCAAGCACCAGAAGCTATAGCTGTTTGTATCTTTGTTTTAGCTTCGTTCTCATTCTCTCTTTTAATTCTTTCAATACGCTCAGCGTTTGTTACCATTCTTTCTTTAGTTGCAATGGTATCTTCTATATATTGTCTTTCTAATGTACGTTTTTCTGCTCTATAAGCTTGATTAATTTTGTCTATATTTTGTTTCTTTTCTAAAGATGACATCCTAAGATTACCAGCAATTTCATTATATTTATTTATAAAAGAGCTTTTGTTTTCATTTGCTTTTTCAGCATAATTATTTATTGTATCATTAATTTCAAATGTATATTTTTGTATAGCATCTGAATAAGCTTGATTAATCTTTTTATCCTCAATACCGAATTTACGTTCGTCTAAGTTCATCTTAGCCTTAATTTGTAAAATCTTTTGTATTCATTGATTAGTAATTTCCTGTCAAGACTGAACAATAGCTCAACTAACAGCAAGACCAAGTCTTCTATATGCTATTGTACTCTGCCAGCTATTTTTTATAGTCTCTGCTTCTGCATTAACTAAAGCTTGTTCATTAGCTTGTTTTAATGCGTCTTTCTCAACTTGAAGAGCCTCTCTGTCTATATCTGCTTGTCTTTTTGCTTGGGCTTGTTCAAACTGTAGTTTTTCCAAAGCTAGTTCTTTTGAAGCTTCTAATTCAGCGGCAATTTCCGTCTCTCTTCTTTTATTTTCAGCACCTTGTTCTTCAAGACTTTTCTTTTGTTCTGATGCAAGGGCTTCAGCATTTGCTGTATCCTCTTTTTGAGCAGTTTGTGCATCAGCTAGATTTTGGTCTTTTTGAGCTTCTAATCAAGCTTCTTGTTCAGAAAGCGTGTCTTGTAATCAAGAAGCGGCACCTAAAGAAGAAGCATTCAGTTCTTCCTCTGCTTTTTTCTTATCTGCGGCAACTTGTTCTGCCGTTATTGTTGTTCCATCCTCAAGTTCTCAACCACCAGTATCAACAGATGGCTCAACTCCTGGTTTAATTTGCTCATTTGTCTGCATCTCTACTGGAGAAGGAGCTGGAGCTTCTAATCATCCTGCTGCATTTATATCAGCAACAGCTTGTTCATTTGTTTTTTTAGCCATAGTTGGTTTTTATTAATAAAAATCTCAGTGGAAAACTTGTAATGGTTTCCATTTAATATTCACATCACTTATTTCAATCTTTCCATTTCAAGAATGGTCTAGTGAAAACGTCATTCTTTCTCAATCATCAAAAAGGTCTATACGTTCTCTAAATCTTACTGTTTGTCAATCTGTTGCCTCTATAATTCTTCTTGTTATTGTTGCCGGCAAACCAATTTCCGCATCAGTTTCGTCAATTTGTACACCAACTTCTAATGTTTTAGTTCAACCAATTCAAGTTATGTCTCCCACTATTTCTAGTTCGCCGATACGTTTAAAATCAACGTCGTCAGTAAAAGTGTACTCCTTACTTAAACTAGTTCCTTCTTTATTCGTGAACCCGTAATTAGAAAGCCACACATCTCAATCAGTTGTTCAGAAATAATTGCCAGCAACACACATTGGTGCATTGTCTTCTTTTTCTGTTCTTTTAGACCAACTCTTATTATATACATTATATACTAATGTTTTGTTTGGAAGTCTATATTTTAGATTTTCATCAACTCAACTAGTGTATATATAAGGACTTGTTTCATCTGAATAGTTAAATTCTAAATAAGGGTATGTATAGTTTAAGCTCCACAGTTTTGTAAATCTCTCATCATTAGCTTCATCATCTTCTGGAAGAGCTCTAAGTAAGTCTTCAATTTCACTTGAAATTGATGTATCTCTAAGGGTTGTTAAGTTTTGTTCATAACTAAGACGCCTAATTGCGCGATTTAAATGGTCATAATAAAAAACTTCTTGTCATCCTCAACATATTGTTCTTTGGCTTAATGCTCAGTTATCTGTAATTTTACTAAAAATATATGTAAATATAGTTCCAGTATCTTTGTCTGTATTTGTTTTATGTATTGAGTTATTTTTAAATACATATAGTCAGTCTTCTGATGTATGAAAACCAACTACATTTCAACTATTTCATTCACTAACTCATTGTACATTTGCTGGATATCCAGTCATTGTCATTAATTCAAACGCAGTTGTTTCAACTTTATCTGGTTGTGAGTATGTTATAGTATCATTACCATATCAACCAAAGATTGCTCTTCATTGATATAGAGTTCATACATTAGGAACTCATACAGCTTGTGTGCTGTATTCATATTGAATGTAGTCTGGGTCTACGAATATAGGAGCAAAACCTCTGCTTCAAACTATAAGAAATCAATCACTTGATTTAGTTATTAAATAGATGTCATCTTCTAATAAATATGAAGGCATTAAACCTTTTGCCATATCGTTTTCTCAAAGATAGTCTGAGTCAGCTTGTAGTGTAAATGTTGATAAATCAAGTTTATATACATAAAAACCAGCTTTACTTCAAGTTGGAGCTCAACTTGTTATTGATGTTAGTCCGCTTGTGCTTCTTGTTCAAGCAACTGTTTTCCGAACTCAACCAGCATCTATAGCCGCCATCATTCCCGCCACTATTTCTGCTTCTGTAGCTGAACCATCTGCCGTATAGGTATATTCAGTAAGTCCGTCCATTCTAACTTTATAGCTCTCTGAGTTTGTTGTTGTATAAACCCAACAGAAATAAACTGTATTAGGAGTTTTTTGAATTCAGTTCTTATATATATGAACTTGTCAGAAGCTTCTTGTATTAAGAGTTGAATAGCTTATCAGCGAACTAGTTCCAACCGTTATAGTTGCTAGATGATTTGTAGTATATATAAACGTAAAAGCTGTATCATTTGGAAAATCAACACTATCAGTATATTTATTTATTGAACTTATACTCATAGATGAGTAGTTAGTTTTTCTTATATAGAAAGAATGATATTGATTATAATATTGTGCTCTATTACTTTCATTAAATACACTATCTGTACCACCTCCACTTTTTCTATATAACGTACTTCTTACTGTATCTATTGGGTCATCCACTGTATCAACTGTAATTGTCATTACTGATGGAACTCAAAATGTTCAACTTCAACTAATCATATCAAATACAGGTCAAGTTGGAAGCGTTCAATTAGCCCATTGCACACTGCTAGTTGGATTACTAACCTCAACCCTATAATAATTTCAAGCAACTAAATCATAATTTAATGTTCAAGTTGGATAAGACCGAGTTCAAGTTTGTAATACAGTTCAAGCATCATCTCTAAGTCTAACTCAATTATGCGAACCATCATATGCTGTTACAGTTTTTATTTTACAGTTTTGTTTTACATAAATTCTAATTCAAGACCAAAGTCAAGGTCAAAAATAAAATCAAGAACCAGGTGCTGATAATGAATTTACTCATAAATCTATATCTTTAAAATAGTTCACCTGTCTATCTCAGAAATAACCTCTACCATTACTAGTATAATCATATGTAGAAGTTATTCAATCTATTGTTAGAGAGGTGTAGTCTGGATATTGTCAAGTGTAGAATGTATCAGCATATTTATATTGAATATCATAAGTATATCTATTATATTGTGTTTCGCTTATTGATATAGCTGTGGCGTCAATTCTTCATATGTGTAACACACTACCGCTTCTTTTTGTTTTATATGTAGCTCAAGGAAGCTGAGTCACCACCCAGTCTAACACATCTCAAGCACTAGCACTTTCAACTCAAGTTCTTGTATATGTTGTTCAATCAATTGTTATACCAATTTTCGCATCAGCATCCCAAGAGTTAAGAGTTATTGTTTTAACTAATTGTGGATTGTTAATAACTACGTCATTAACGCCATTACTTATTATCTTTGTTGCTCAAGCTCCTGTTATAGTGTATGTAGGAAAATCAGCTTGTAATGTAGTTAAGAGAGTTGATAGAGCAGTTGCTTCGTTATTAAAAAACCCAATTAAATAAACCTTCTTAACTCCATCAATTTCTATTGAGAATGGATTTCAATCTATTGCTCAGAAAGTAACGTGGTAGAGGTTTTCTGTTGTATTAGAAGGAGAAATAGAATAGACATCTTCGCCGTCCTGTGTTATACCAGAAACATAACCACCAGCACCTACATCATATTTTTCAATAGAACCAGGACTAGTTATAAGTTTGTTTCATTTAAAATTCCAATTGGTCAGTTCCTGACTCTGTTTGTCTTCAATTTCAGAAGGATAGTCGCGGACATTAATACCTCCAGTTAGGTCGTCTAAAGGAAAATTTTGGAATGTTCTTTTTGTCATATTGTTTTTCGTTAGAAAAAATATTCTTATAAATAAGGGTCATAAATATCACTCGGCAGCACTTGTACATTTCTTTTAATATATTCTCAATATGTCGGCGCAAGACCTATTTTGCTTCTTTGTTTATTTGTTGTTTTAGCTAAAAATGCTTTATATCCTTTCTTTGCCTCTACAAGCTCCTGCTTGTAGTATTGCCACCTCTCATCTTCTCTTGAAGCTAGTAGCCTATAGGCTGCTTCATATACGGGAACTAAGGTGTATTGGTACGGAACATTTACCACATCCTCATCAAATCTTTTAACAGAAACATCTGGAATAAATTTAATAACAGCTGTATATTCTTCAGTTGAATAAGGAGTAAACAAATATGAATTTCATTGATAGTCACGTGTAATTGTAAAAACACCAACAGAGTCCATATAAAAATCACGGAAGTCTATATATTCAAGTTTGTAGTCATTTATATAAACTTCACTAATTTTATCAACACCATAAGGTATACGGTTACCAATTATAATTCTATCATAACTATCAATTAAATCATCTCCACTTACTGTGAAAGAAGTTCCGTCATAGTCATAATAATTATAAACCAATCATTTACCAACCATAAATTGTCCCATTACATCTAATGGATAAGTTGCTTCAACAGATAGGTCGACAGTATTTCCATCTGGACTTACTGTCATTCAGTTTATTCATTTAAATCAATATGTCTGTAATTTAGAAGAACTAGCCATTTCAATACTATATCTTCATATTGCCTTATTAAGCTCTGCTCTAATGCGCTCTTTTGGATAAATTGTACTGTATTGCTTTCTTCCTATTTCTAAATAAACATCGTCAATTAAGTCGCCCATTGTAACTTGTCCATTCCCCTCAACTTCACGTTCCTCACGCATAAAGAAAGAAACAGTTAGGCTAGTCGCCGGCGCACTCGCTAGAGATATTTGATTATTAAGAAATGTATATCAAGAAGTTGTTATAACAACTGAGTCAACAACAACTTCTTCAATTTCTGAAATAAATCAACTAAGTGTATAGTTTTTATTAACTCAATCTATATCTCCAATAGGCACTTCATTCTTTATAAGTTTTAACATATATAATTATTATAAATTAATTTATTTGAGGCGTTTATATTTCCAGGCTACCTATATAGCCCGAGAGGTATAAACACCTCTCTAAACTCATTTAAAGAAGGAATAAAGGCATTCTATGAACGTCCTGCTGCCTTCTTTTTTCTATTAGCTATTGCCGCACCAAGTTGTCTATTCTTTTTTCTAGACATAATTCTTATATTACTCTTTGTTGTTTTTCCTCAACTAGACAAAGGTTTCTTATGGTCGGCTTCGCGAGGGTCTCCTTTCTTTAATCAAGACATTTTTCTTGCTTTATTTTGTTCGGTTCTTTTCTTTATTTGTGACGGCTTCCCCCAATATTTAGAGTAGTTTGCCTTATTATACGATTTTGAGTTAGTCGCCATTGTATTTATTTTTAAATTCTAAAAAGTTTTCTATTGTAAAATTCTTCTTTCAATATATTTTATGAAATATATTGTGTAATTCTTTTGTAATTGTAATTCAATTATTTATGTCCCATAATATTTCGCAATCTCTATAATTATTTATATCTAAATCATTTATAATTATATTCATCGGCTTTAAGTGATGCACTTCTAATTTTCATCATTTCTGTCAACTTATTTGACAGGTGTATAGGTCTCTTTCAAAACAAGATTTTCTCCATAATATATATTCATCTGAATTTCTAATATTTGTAGCAAGTCTTGTTTTTCATTTATATGATGGATTATTTATTCAATAAAGTCATTTATTCCATCAATGTGCATATTTTCTACAATTTATTTTTCAAGTTACTTTTCATATTTCTCAAACAATTTCTTTTTGTAAACATCAACAGGATTTTGTATGTCAACTAACTACTGAGTTTCTTATTATTGTTTTTATATTTCAACAAATACACTTACATATTAATGTTTTTCTTTTTCTTCAAGAAGGTTCTATATATGGTATTCATTCTCAAACAATAGTAAGTCTTCAATAATTATTTGTTGCCATATATTCTTTTATTTAAATATTTCTTAACTGGTCTAAGTTCTCTTAGTTGTTTTTTAAGCTCATTAATTCAACACAAAAGACAATATCTATCGTGTCATCTTTTAAATGTATGATATAAGTGCATAACAATTATAACCATTATTAAAAATCAAGTCGTGGAGCCCATATATTTATATATTATTTAATTACTAAAGCTAACAACGCTCATAGAACAGCAAGTCAAGAGGTTGTAAAAATTGTTATTAAAGCTCTTTCAACCCATTTAGAAGAATATTTCTTGTCTAGGTTTTCTAAAAGTCTTTCCATTTGTATCTCCTCTTTTTCTATATGTTTTGCAAGTAAATCGTGCAAATCTTGTATGCTTCTGTTCATATGGTCTAGTTCGTTACGTAATACTGCTATATCTTTCTCTGACATAAGTTTATCATATAAATTAATTATAATTAAAGCTATATTTTCAAAATATCCTCACGGCTAAAAAGAAAATAAAGGCTAGTGCATATAGTTTTATTTGCAATAGAATACTATCTTTTTTTTCTATATCTCGGCACATATAATAAAAGAATTTATTATCGCACTCGGCGCGCCTTCTTTCATCACCTCATTTTAAATAACCCTGGTCGTGTTTCAGACAGCTTGCCTGAAAGAAATGAGGGCTAAGTAGGTCGAGAGAAAGGTTGAGTAGTCTTACTCAAACCTTTATCCACCAACTCCACTCTTTCTTTATTTGTGGTCAACAGTTTCACATATTTATTCAACATAAGAAGTAATTCCAGAAGTAACTAAACCCCTAATTTCAATTTCTTTAAGTCTTTGTAATTCTGTTATATTTCTACTTTCAACATTAATAAAATGATTTGTAGCATCAGTAGTTATCATTTCTTCATATTTTCTTTTAAGAAATTCAAAGCAACTTTCTGGATTTTCTATTTCTCTATTTATTAAATCAACCTTTAATTCTCAATTCTCATCAGTAGTTTCTACTACTTCTGTTTCTATTACTAATTGATTATATCCTTTTTCTTTAGCAAGAATTAATGCTTGCTCATTTGTTAAATTCGCTTGTATTGTAATTATCATATATATTAATTAAGTTCTAATGCTATTAGTCTCGATGCGTTTACATTACTAGTAGTCCAGGCGCTTCAGTTCCAAAAATAAAAACTACTAAATGGTCTTCAACTAGACTGATAAACGAATTGTTTTAATGTTCATCATAATAGTGTTGCTATTCTTATTGGAGTTAAATTACTATTAATGGTTGCGTGAAATCCTGTTCAAGAAGAAGTTGTACCTCATACTAAATATATTTTAGTATTTGGAATATTATATAATTCTATTGTTATAGTATCTGTTAATGCTACTGGAATTGCTCAACTTCATAAATTTCATAAAGTTCATACCACTCAATCTATATTAATTCATTGAGCTATATTTTCTTTTTTTAATTGTGGTATTCTTCTATTAACCATATTATATTAATTAAGTATTAACTATATTATGTACATATCAGTTTATTGTAATTACATTCGCACTTCAAGCAAATGCTTTTACTAATAATCAGTTCTGTAATAATAATCAAGGAACTATTAACATAGGTCAAGAGTTTGCTGGAATAGAAGTAACTATTAAATCATCTGGACTTGTAGTTCCTCAAAACTCTATTGTAAGAGTTACAGCTGATGCAGAAGTATTATCTGCATATATATAAACTTCATCAAAGTTAGTAGTTCCAGAAACAGCAGTATGAACTGTAATAGATGTTCAAGTCGTAGTTCCTGTAACTTTTAAATTCTTTCAGTTAGTATTTCAACTTAATTTATTTTTTGTAAATGTTTGTGCCATATATTCTATTATTAAATAAAGCTTCTAATTTGAGCTACACTTGTTTCTATTGCTCATCCTCCTCCACCAACTTCTTGCCAAGCACTTCAAGAATAAGTGTTTAGTTTATCTGTTGTGGTATTATATACTAATAGTCATTCAGCTGGCGTTCCAATAGCATCTCTTTGTGCTGTAGTCATTCTAGGAGGTAAGAAGCCTCTTGTTGTAGATGATAATTCTAACAACGAACTACTAACTGCTGCCGATGTTTTTCACATTGAAATACCACCTTGTCTATCAATTATCATTCTTATATTTCATTGTCAAACTGTAGGAGCTCAAGTAATAAAAACTATGTCTCTTATACTTCCAGCAGTTCAACATCTTGCTTGTATAACTAAATTAGAATTTTCTGAATAAGGATATAATCAAGATGCTATTTTTGTACTATGAATTGAAGCTAATTGGTCAGATAAGAAATCTGTCACTCAATAAGTAGTACTATATGAAGTATAACCATTAATTATATTTCAAGTAAAGGTTTTATTTCAAGCTATTGTCTCATTTCAGGTTGTATGTACTAATTCTGTTTGTAGTGTTTCAGTAGCTTCTCAAGCCGCACCGAATGAAGCTATAGTATTAGCGTTCCCAGTATGTCAAGAAAGTGTCCACTCTATATTATCTAATACTTGATGGTCTGTTGGATTAAATCCACTTACGGTAGCCTGACTACCTCTATTACCTATTACATAAGTTATACCTCAAGTAGCTATTCTACATTTACCTGCATTAGTATCTCCCGTGCTTGTAACATAAGTTATTCTTGCATAAATAACCCACTCAGTAGCGAGGTTAGCAAAGTTACCGAGATTTAGAACTCTAGGGTCTTCTGCTAAAGCATTAGCTAAAGAAGTATGTGTCGCTTGTGGTTGTAGGAAAATCATTCTAAATGATTGACTATCACTATCAGCAGTACAAGGTACTAAAATCTGATATATATTATACCAACGATTATTTATTCAGTTAGTCATCGCTCAAGTAGTAGGATTATTTACTTGCAAGAAACTTCCTGTTTCAGTAAATGGATAACTCGCTCCTTTAACGAATGTAGCAGTATTAGAAGCTCCTATATACATTTGTGTATAACTTCATTCTGTCCAAGCTGGTATCGTACTATCGATGTCTTCATCTCTAATTACAGCACTATCAAATCAAGGTGTTGTAGCTACGTTAGTTGCAGTGTTTTCAGTATATGTTCCTACTGTAGCACCTCAACCACTTACTCTATGTGTACCTATTTGATTATGAAATATCTGGTGCGCCTTTACATCTAATAATCCGTGAACTTCTCTTAAGGCAAAAGTATTTGCAGCAGAAGCACTATCAAATTTAACATAACAATTCATTACGTCTCTAAAATTCCAAGGAGTTGTGCTCCAATTGAAATTAGTTCAATCTACCGAATAAAGGAAATAATTAGCCGTTACATTGTTGTGTGCAGAACTTACCCAAGGACTTGTTAGTGTTTTCTTTACTCATCTATAATAATAAGTAAGTGTACCAGATGGATGTGTAAGTGTAACTGTTCTATTCGTATGTGAATAAGTAACCGTAATATTAGTATTGTCGGCAAACCCAGTTAGTTGGTCTTGTGTCATTACATCAGTATTTACCCATTTATCTGTGTCGTAAATAGCAATATCAGAATTTGCCTTATTAGTAAGTAATACATCGTGTAACTCATCAAATTCATAACCATTCTGAATAGTTACAAAAATTTCTCATTCAGTTGCGTGTGAGCGTAATACATAACCTATAAATACAGCGTGTGCTGGAGCTGATGGTCTTGTATCAGTAAAAGCTCAAGTAGTTTCTGAAAGCCATAAAGCAGTTCATACAGGATAGGCTAATGTATTAAGACCTCTAACTATTCAGTAAGTAGTTACATATCAGCTTTGATTATTAGATATATCTTCTGTTGCAAGACCTATTGTTTTAGAGCTAGTTGCTTCAAGAGAAGCGTCAGCTCAAATAATAGTAGGAGTTTGTCCACTCACTCAGTTTATATAGACTACATATCAGTTTGGAATTGTAACTCAAGTTTCATTTTTACATCTTCTTGGCACATACATTTCTTGCCCTAAAGAAAGTTTTACATTACCACCAGGCATTCATAAGTCTGCCGTACCTTCATCTGCATTCCATTTTAATTCTCATTCAGCTGGAGCTCATACCGAAGGTGTTGTATCTAATTGAATACTATCTACACCTATAGCGCTATTTCCATTTAAGTTTAAATCTCAAGTCATTGGAATAGTTCCGTCTGCCATAAAATCTCAACTTCAAATTCAGTTAGCTCAATTATATACATCAAAAGTAGTTTGTGTAGCGTCTGTATATGTAATTGTATATGTATCAGTAGTTCCTGGCGCTCAAGTTCAACTAGTCCTAGTAATATTATCTATACCAACTCAGTCAACTCAAGGATTACCTTGTAGTCATTGTATTCATTGAATTCATTGAATTCATTGTGGACCAGTTATATTTGCAATAGGGCTTCACCAACCCAAATCTGTTTTCTGATATAAATCACCACTAACTGTATCTATATATATATCACCTTTTTTTCCAACTAAAGAAGAAGGAACTCAAGAGTCTGTATATATAGAAGCTCATAATAGGATATTGTCGTCAATAAAATCAGCAAGAAGTTGTACATTTATAATTGTATTATCCAACACTCAACCAAAGTTTGTAGTATCAATATCAAACAGAGAAGCTGGATGACTATGTGTAGCGAGTGCAAAATCAGTAACCTTTGCGCCGCTTGATTTTAGTGTTCCATCTGGATTTTTTGTAATTATATCATCTTCAATTCAATCTTGAACTAAATCAACTTTCTGAATAAGCCTGTCTTCAATCTTACTTCCACTATATGTTGTTGCCGAAGAAGCATTATTATCATCAATACGCCCATATGGTTGTGTATAAATTCACATATTATGTTAGTTTATTAATTAAGCGGTTTTTAATTTTTCTATTGCAACTAAAGAAAGAGGATTTATTCACATCTTCTTTAATTTTGTCGGCGCAATCTTTATAAGTTCTTCTTTAGTTGTAACTCAATTTTCAAGAAGTTTTTTAACTGTAGCTTGCCCAATTCCTTTAATTTCATTTAAATCAGAAGACTCAATTTGTTTTGCTTGTTCTTGTAAACTAACAATTTCAATCTTTTGTGGCTTATTTAAAAGCATTATTTGTGCTCTATTGTCGGCAAAAATCTTTGCAAAATTTATTGTTTTCATATTTATAGTTTGTTATATTCAAACAGAAAGGAAGAAGATATTTTCTTCTTCCCTCTTTATTTGAACATTACGTAGTAATGTGTCTTAGATAGAACCAGTTCCTTTAGAACCCACAATTACTTCTGGGTAAAGAGCTTGAGCACCAAAGAATTTTTCAGCAGTAATGAATGTAGCTCTAGTATCTTGGTCTTCGAACATCTTAATAGACATATCTCCGAATTTAAGTTTTCTAAAAGCTTTTCTCATTGTAGCTCCTTCTTTGTTGATTAGGAACCACATAGTTCCAGAACCAATTGTATTTCCAAGAGCATCTGCTTGATTTAATGTTTCAAGAACAACAAGTCTAACTTTAAATCCATCTCTCATAAATACATTAGCGTAATTAGCGTTGTTAGCATCAGTACCTGTGTATGTATAAGGAGAGAACCCATTTGAGTCAGAAAGGATATTAAGAGCTGTTTCTTCAAGTTCTGGAGATACAACTAGGTCGTAAATACCAGAAGTTGGTCTTTTAACTCTAATACCAAGTCCGTCTTTCATTTCTCTTAACATTTTCACTGCCTTTTTAAGGTGAGCAAAAGTAAGAGCACCGTAGTTAGCAGCATTTCCGTCATCAGCTACGATATTTGAATATGTAGCACCAGTGTCTGCAATAATATGGTCAGTAGCAAATAAAGCCTTACCATCGTATGTAGCAGAACCAGGACCAAAATTAGCCGTAACTGTTTTAAATCCTTCTGTTAATACTTTTGTGTAATATTCATTTTCAAGAATAGCAACTCTATATGCTTGTTCTTCCATTTTAGACATAGCAGATTTTAGGTCAGCTAATAGGTCAGAAGGAATAGCTTGAGCTTGAGCAGCTCTTTCAAGCCACAATTTAGTTTTAGAAGACATACCATTACCGATATGAGTTCTTTCAACTTCGTAACTTACTTTATTTCCATATTTTTCAGAGTCAAGTTTGAAAGTATCAAATTCCCCTACAATTGGAGCAGCAGTAAGACCAAGTTTAGTTTGGATTTGTCCAGATTTATCAACAACTTCCCAATCAACGAAACCTAGTTTTTCACCCACGTTTTCACTAACTCTTGGGTCAAGAGCCTTTTCATCAAAAAGTTCAATTACCACAGGGGCAACAACTTTATAAGCTTCATCAGAAGACAATAGTCCACTTTTTTCTACAATAGCCATTTTGTTTTTAAATTAATATATAAAGAAACATTATATTAATAATGTTTTGTTATTACACTAGTAATAACTATTTAGCTCTAACGAATATACCAGAAGTAGTAGTTAGAACTTTTCTAAGTCTAAGTTGAGTACCAGTACCAACAGTTGTTGCATCTACATTTCAACCAGTTACATCGTAAGTTGCACCAACATTAGCTTGTGCAATTGTTCCACCTGCAACAGTCATTTTGAATTCAGTATCATCTGAAAGTCTTACATATTGAAGTTTAGCCTTTTTAACAGTTTGGTTATCTGCATCAAAAGTTTTAGTTTCAACAGAAATACCTTCAATTTTATCTCCAGCTGCAGCTACATCAAGAAATCCTGATTTTAGTGCAAGAAGGTCTCCGAAAGAAACAGAAAGACTGTTTTCTGCAATATCTTCTCCCCCATTTAATTCTCCAGGGAATATAAATTTAGCCATATTTTATCCTATATTATTAAGTAAATAACAAAAACTAAACAGTTTTCGTTTTTAGTCATAGAGCTTTTCTAAGACTGTTTTGAGCATCAAGCAACTCTTCTGGTTTTTTATTAGAAGGTGGTTGTTGAAAGCTTTTTCCTTGTAAGGCAAGGAGTGCCTCTATAGAAACGTCTGTACCTGACGAAACCATTTTCACTGCTCTTTTAACTCTTTCTTGTAAAGGTAGTTCTGAGCTTATATATTTTAACTCTTCTTTTACCCTTTCTTCAAAGTTAGGAATTGCTTTTTCTAGTGTAGGAGAACCAAGTTTAACTTTTTCTAACTCAGAAGCAAGAGCTTCTTTTTCTAGTTTAAATCTCATTAACCTTTGTTCCTTTTCTAGTTTAGCGAACCTGTCATCTTCGTTATTCTCTCCATCTTCTTTCTTTTCTTCAAAGAGTTCTGGAAGCATAACTTTAAGTTCATCAAGATTGTCATAGGTATAAAGTTCTTTAATAACCTTATTTTGCAATTTAATGTCATCAATAGCCAAAATTTCTTTTGGGTCTTTACTAACAAGTTTTTTTGCAAGTTCAATACGTTCTTGTGAAGCTTTTGTGCTAAACGCTTGTAAGTTTTTATACTCTTCTGCAGAATAGCTAGTTTTATCAGATTGTCCTTCCGGGTTCTGAATTGTAGCAATTCCGTTTTCATCGGTCTGTTGCATATTGTTTTTATATTATGGTTTAAATTGTCATCTGATGTAATCAAGAGTATATTTAACACCTCTCATATACTCTAGGCTTACATCTTCTGTTATACATTTGCTAAGAAAATTAGCTTTTGTTTTTTGTATTAGTGCATTTATAATATCAGAGTTATCTCTACCAAGCGCACGCAATCTTTCTTTTGTGTTGTCGTCAATGTCTATCTCTTGGAAATGGGCGGTGTTTTTTCTCCACTCTAAAAACTCTCTTATTATATTCATATATGCTTCATTTAATTTTTTAATAATGCAGCAAGTTCAGCCATTAAGTCTTTTGTAGACATACTAGCATCAAAAACTTCTACATTTGCATCAATCTCTGTTTTTGGATTGTATGCCTTATCTGTTTTTTCTAACATTCTAAAAGAGAAATCAACAAGCTCTTTGTCTTGTATATTCATTCATCAAGCTAGGGCTTTTGATATATTTCATTCAGCCATAGTTTTCATAAATTCTCTTCTTTCTTCTTTTAGTTTTAAGTAAATTGGTTTAACCTCTGGGTCTTTTACATAATTATGGAACGAGGCGCTTGTAATTCACACCTCCCTACAAGCCTGTACTATTGTCATTGGCATTCAGGGCTTAACTCAATCTCTTATGTTATCTTCATTCTCAATTTTACTTTTTCAGAAGGACATATAATTTAATATCCTTCCAACCCTTAAAAGCTTCATCTCTGTAGTAACTGTTTTGCTTCAAGGTTTCTTTCAAGGTTTCTTTAATGGAACTCAAGCATCCGTTCTTTTATTTGGACTCCATTTTCCATATTTATATCATTGTCACATAGTTGTTATTCAAGATTAGGAAGTAATGAAGTTCCACTTAATGTTGGAACTTGTGTTTGTTGTCTTCTTTGTTCTGGCGGAACATAGTTTGGGTCAGCAGGAGTACCTGCGGTTCAAGAGTCTTCTAAATCAATTTGCTTAAGTGCATCTTCCGCTCATTTAAACACTTCGCTCTTTTCTGTAAGCTTTTCGAAATCATAACCAAATTCATCAGTAAGAAGTTTCGCCATTTGTGTACCTTTTACAACATTAGTACCATCATCATTCTTAATATTTCATACAAGTTGTGTATATTCTTTTGCTTTTTCAAGCATTCTTACTTTGTTATTTCAAAGCATTGTTTCTACAACTGGCAATATAAGGAAATCTCCTTTAATTAAATCAGAAGTTATTATTCAACTTCCATATCATTCTTCCGAGGTGAAATTACCTGCGGCGTCAATATGACCACCTTCAATTGGTATTTGTTTATTTCATTGCGAATGTATAAATTGTATATTAGCCATTCTAAGCATAGCTAAACGTCTATAGAATGAAAACGCATTATCTTTAATATTTTTATTAATTCTCTTTTTAGAGGAAAGGCTCTTACTTTCTGTTCTTGTAGCAGTTTCGCTTGCGTCTAAAGAAAGAGATTTGAAATCAATACCGCTTTTTGCTATAATGTCATTATCAATTCTTGTTTCTGCTTCTCCAATTTCTCTTACGGGAACATTGAAGGTTATTTGTTTAACTCAATCTATATTATCTGTCTCATATACTTCGCCGAGTCCAGCCATAAGCTCATCAGCCTCCATATCTGCATTTCTATCTTTTAATACAAGTCATATTGAATAGCGTATTCCGCGCAAATAGAGGGTCCTAAGTTCATTCTTTGTTTTCTCTTCTTCTGTAAGAAGTTCGAATTCTCAAATTCAATATATTCTATCATCAGCCTTATTGTCTATAAAAAGAGCAAAAGGAAGTTGTTTATGTGGATATGGTATAGGACTTGTTCTCACTTCTATTCAGTTTGCCACAATTATCATTTGGTCTTTTGCTGAATTGTAATAACATAACTCTGTTATTGTGTGACTATTTGCGTCTTCAGAACTATTTGGCTCTCCAACTGTTCCTGTAACTAAATTATAAGCTCTAACACTTTCTCTTAATTGACTTATATTTTTATAAGAAGAGTCGAGTTCCTTTTCAGCAATATAGGCATCCTTGTCAAAATAACGAACAACAATACATTCTGTTGCATTTTCTATATCAGTTCAGTTAATAAAGAAGTTTTGAAAAGGTATTCTTTCGCTCCGTATTCCTGAATAAAAGAGTTTGTCTTCTTCTTTAAAACTTATTGTACCATCTTCATTATAATACGGTACCTGTGTCTTTTTATATATATGCTTAATACCTTCATACATAACTCAAGTTCAATATGTTGTTGCACTCTGTACTACATCACTAATTGTCTTGTCTGTATTATCAAGAAGCCACCGATAATCCCAAGCCTTACTTACAATCTTCTTGTTTTTAATTCATTCGTCATCTAATGGCATAAATGTAAACTCAGGAATTGCTGAGAGTAAATCTGCATCTTTCTGCATTTTAACTACAACACCAATTTGTGTTCTGAAGTCAAACTTCTCAGGCACATTTACCTCCTTTATATTTCATTTTTTTTGCCATTCATAACTCTTTGTTTGTAAAAGGTCTTCTTCTTTTATTTGAACAAGAGACAGAAGACGCTCTTCAACATAATGTTTATTTGTCATAATTATTTATTAATAACGTTTAATTAATTCCCTTGCCCCCTGTATTGTTCTCTTTATTTTTCTAGCAATAGCTCTCACTTCATTCGCTGGCTTATAAGAAAAGATGAAATAACGTAGGGCGTCGATTGCATCATCATTCTCCTTAATTACGTCTTCACTTCCATTTCCTTTATAAGCGTGAAGCTCAAGTTCCCTTATTATTGGTTCACATCTATCTGATATAAAAAGCATTTCGTTTTCAAAAAGTCAATTGAGCTTTAATATACCAGCTCTTCTGTTTGACATATTTGTTGTTCATTTTGTGAATTTATCAGCCGGTATCGTATAGATGCCATATTGTTCTAACTCAAGTCTACTTCTAGCGTCTGCCGTATCTGCAACTATATATTCTAGTGTAATATTATATTCACTAAGTTTTTCTCTTATTCGTCAAGACAAGGCTGAAAGTAGAAGTTTTCTTTCATAAATCATATCAAATAAATATATGTGTCAATCATTGTCGACAGCTAAAAAGAGAAAAGCCATAGGGTGATTGACCCCGAAATCCAGGGCTCAATAGAACTTGCATTCTCATAAATCTTTCGGCGACATATGTTTAACAACGTTCTTGCTCCTTAGAAATTTGTTATATACAAGTCCCGTCGGCGGAACAAACATTCAAAACCTTCTTATTTTTATTTCCTCTTCTGTAAGTCATAGAAGCCAGGTGTGGTCTGCATATTTGTTTTCAAAACTATCTATTTGGCGTATAAAAGTTCTTTCGATTACCTCAGAACTTTCCTGTCAATAGAAATAGTTATAAACAGCTGCATTAAACTTAGTTGGTGTAAAACTCATCAGCATTTGACTATTTTCTTTTCTTGTACCTCTCAAAAGCTCTATAAATATGTCCTCACGTTCAGGTAACTCGTCCAGATGTATAAAGTCTGGAGAACTTCATTCAAGACGTGCCTGTCAGGCGTCATAAGTTCTAAACAATATTTTACATCAGTTTTTTAAGAGAAGTTCTTTCATAGCTCAAGAAGAAGGGTCTCTACTTACTTTCTGTATTTCTGTCTTCGGTAACTTAATCTTGTCATCCATAGTTCCTGTTCCTAGAAAATATGGCTCTAGGTTTGTTTTAATAGAGTCGCTTGTCTTTGTAACGACAAGTATCTGACGAGCTTCACCAATGTAGGGAAGTCAATATTTTTCACCATCTCTTCATAATGCTTTAAGTATATCGATATAAACACTATTAATTGTCTTTCCACTTCAGTTTCCTCATATAAACATTATATATTTATAAACCGGAATTCCCTTTTTAGTGAAGGCGCCAGTCGCCTGAACTATCTCTTCTTGTTTTGTTTGTGGCTTAAAATCAAGTATTGGGTAGTTTAACTTGCGTTCCTTTAGGTTGGCAATAATTTCCATCACCCTCATTCTCTTTCCGTAGTCAAGCTCCTCAAGATTGATTTTTTCCAAATCATCTAAAGAAAGAACAGAGAGCGCTGCTTTCTCTCTTTCTATTCTTTTCTCGCTTTCTCTTAATATTGTTTTTTCGCTCTTCATTTGTGTATATATTTTTTATATATATGCACCATTATAAGAAATTCCTTAGCCTTGTCAAGTTACTGCGTGGGACTGGGTTACTGGGGTGTCCCATATAAAAAAGACATTGCCTAAAAGTCTTTTTTTCTTGCGTATAAAGAAGAAAAAACTTTTAAATGTTTCGGCAAACTTTAAAAAATTCCTATATATAATATATAATATATAATATAATATACTAGTGTTAAATTTAACCTAGGTTAAATATAAGTGTAATAAGTTATAATAACTAATATATAAAAAAGCTTTTAAGGCTTTTTTATTAGAAGATTATTCTGTATATAATAACTTAAGTATATAATATAATAATATATATAATATACTTCATAAATATAATATATGGTGTTCCACCATACCTTCTTTCTTTAGTTGTTTTTTTAATATTTTTTTTGTGCCCCATAATTTAAAGGTTCGGCGAACGCAGTGAGCCCAATAATTCAATAACTCAAGAACAAACTCGTTTGTACCCCCCTTCAGGCTACCTATATAGGCAAGACCCCCCAAACACCTCTTAAAACGAAAATAAATAGGCTTCTAGGGGCATATTCGAAGTGATGATATGGTGATATTTTTTTTAACTATTAAATTTTCTTAAGGTGTGTCTGTTTTTTTTTATTTTTTTATTTTTTTTTATTTTTTTTTGGACTCTATGTGTGAGAAATTAAAATAAAAAGAACCACGCCCACACACGGGGGGGGGTATGTCCCCGGGCTTGTGAGTTTACGAACTATTGTAGACACTCCTTTGGCTTGCCATTGCTAAAAGCCTTCCATTGTAGACAAAAATTAAAACACTTGTCCATTATGCTATTTTCCTCATAGTTTAGCCAAACTTGACAAAAATCAATTTTTATGTGAAGATTTCTTCACAATGTGAAGATTGTGTGAAGATTTAGGGGTTTCTAGTGTTAAAATAGCTAAAAAACTAAAAACAACACTAGACATAAAAACAAACA
>JACCDU010563924.1_pt1 | contig 30079 bp, 16 predicted proteins | sample 7446081 | NCBI WGS metagenome assembly JACCDU01 (sample SAMN15323447, study PRJNA562643) | freshwater metagenome | isolation source: river surface water | place: USA:Blue River Watershed | collected 2017-08-17
CTGCTGGCCGCTGCTGGGCCCTGCTGGCCCCTGCTGGCCTCTGCTGGCCCCTGCTGGCCCCTGCTGGCCCCTGCTGGCCCCTGCTGGCCCCTGCTGGCCCCTGGAATGTTTCAAAGTGTGACAGGGCCAGCCAGCCTGGCCCTTCTCACCTGCTAAGATTCTCAAGTCCCCAACCGACACCGACCCGTGAACTTCGCTCTCACCGCTGTCAGCTCTAACGCCAAAACCGGCCCGATCCCGGTTTCCACTAGCAGCCGTGCAACCTGCCCGAGCACCTGCCCTTTCTACGATAAGGGTTGCTACGCTAAGGCTGGGCCCCAAAACATTCACTGGAAAGCTGTAACTGAGGGCAAGCGAGGTGTAAACTTTCAAGAGTTTACATCAGCCATTCGCAAACTCCAGCGTGGCCAGATTTGGCGCCACAATGTTAGTGGAGACCTGCCACACATTCTCGGCAACATTGATGCACCTATGGTGCAGTCTCTGGCTGAGGCCAACCGTGGCCGCCTTGGGTATACCTATACCCACCACATTCTGAATGATCACAACATTCAGGTAATCCGGGAAGCTAACGCTAAAGGCTTCACGATCAGCGCCAGCACAGAGAATGTTGAGGTGGCGGATGCTGTTATGACAGAGCACGGCATTCCTGCTGTTGCTGTTGTCAAGTCTGACAAGACTGATAGATTCTACAAAACAGAATCAGGCCGTAAAGTTATCACCTGCCCTGCAGCATTGCATCCCGGCAAGGTAACTTGTGCCACTTGCAAACTGTGTACAATTGCAGACCGTGATTATATAATCGCATTCCCGGCACACGGTAACGCTAAGCGAACAGTGAACGAAATTGTCGCCTAAAGTGTAAAGATTAAGCTTTGCAACAATCCGGGTCAGTCAGCCAGGGCTGGCCCTTCCTAGTCTGTATACTTAATGAGTCCTGAGGCATTCCGCCATGATCAGCCAAGCTTCCCGCCCAGCCGTCTTCTCTCCAGCTCCTGGCCAGCGCCGCTGGGTTCGGGATTGGCAGGCCGCCATCAGGGGCCGCCGTGGCTGGGTTCACTTGATCCGAGTGGATCAGGTTGTGCGGGTCATGATCGACGCCCCATACGACCACAACGACCCCGGCCAATGGGAGCGCCGCTGTTTCAGCGTCTGGCAGTGCCCCAGCGTGGGGGCTGAGTTCCCCAGCTTGGCAGCGGCTGCAGCCTGGGTTGCTGGCTTGCCGTCTGTGTGACGGATTGCAACAATCCGGGGCCTGACCCATAGCCAGGGTCCGCCCCATCCTGTACACTTATTCCAAGCGGGGCAAACGGACCCCGCACAACACCAGGAACATGGCAAACTCTGACCGTCTGACCCGCACCTCGATCCCCACGGCTGTCGCCGTGGCTGTGGCTAAGGTCACGATCAAAACCGGCTGCATCGTGGGCCGCCATCGTGCCCAATGGCTGCTCGATCTGTGGGAAAGCCCCACCGCCCTTCCAGCTGAGCGCAAGCTGGGCCGCCAGGCCCTGCAGGTTGCAGCCGATGCTGCAGGCCGCAGCGTGATCACCCTGGCTGATGGCCGCACCATTGGGGACCGGGTGTTCTCCAAGGCTTCCACCCGTAGGCTTCGGGACTGGAGTCAGGATCGCAACGCCACGGTCTGACCCCTACGGGGCAGCTTGACGGCTGCCCCTTCCACCCTCTACAATTGTGATCACGGGGGCCAGAGATGCCCCCACAACCCACCAGCACCATGCAAACCGCTGACCTGTTCACCCCCTGCACCGTGGGCCAGCTCCAGCTCCCCCCTAAGTTTCAGACAGTGATCCACTGGCTCTATGTGGACACCAAGGCTGGCCAGCCCACCAGGGCGTGGCTGTATCTTCCCTCTGGGATGATTCTCAGCTGGGCCTGCCCGGTTGAGCAAGGCGAGGAGGCTGAGATCTGGGCATGTGGCCCGCTCAGCCTCACTAGGCCGATGACAGAAGCTGAGCGGGCCGACTGGCTCTGCGATCAGTACGACCCCAGCGATTGGTGACCCATACAGGCCAGCTGATTGACAGCTGGCCCTTCCACCCTCTATAATTCTTTCACCGGGGGGCAAACGGTCCCCCCACAACCCCAAGACCATGACCACCACCGAAGCCCAAACAATCCTTGCCCCCCTGGGAGTGGAGCGGGTCGCTGCTGGCGCTATGCTGGACTCTGATCAGATCTGGCTGGTGACCCACAAGGGCACCCGCTACGCCTACTGGGGGATGGCCCTCGCAGACCTTGTAACTGAGCTGCAGCAGTCCAACGACTGGTGGGATTGAGCCCCACACGGGAGGCCTCCGGGCCTCCCCTTCCACTTCCACCGATCAACCACACCACACCACACCAGCACCATGGCCACCAAGGAAACCACCATTACCCTCACCCTCACCCGCAGCGAGGCCATTCAGCTGCAGGGGCAGCTATCAGACGCCGCCACCCGCTGGCACAGCCTCTGGCGGGATGCCGTGGAGGGCCGCCGCCCAGACCTTACCCCTAGCGGCTGTAGCGCCGTGGGCAAAGCAGCGTGGGCTCGGTTCGATCAGATAGCCGAGCTGCTGGCGGCTGCTGCAGCTGACTGATCAGCAAAGGGGCTGGCCAGGCTGGCCCCTCCATCCTGTACAATTGTCTAGTCCACCACCAACGACCCATGGCCACCTTCACCTTCACCGCTTTCTATCCCGCACCCGAGACTGCTGAGCTGACGGCTGAGCGTATCAGCATTAAGGCCGAGACCCGCCAGCAGGCTGAGGCCAAGGCTGCAGCCCTAGTGTTCGGAGTGAACACCTATGTGGATGGCTGGCTAGAGTTGGCCTGATCAGCAACGGGGCTGGCCAGGCTGGCCCCACCCATGCTAGGATTGCAGAGCAAACAAAGAAACCATTCCAATGAACACCCCCACCAGCATCTCCGATCTCACCAGCCGCCAGCGTGAATTCTTTTATCGCTTTCTGCGTGAGACCCCAGACGCAGCAGACAGCTGGGAGTTTGAAGGCTACGCTGACTGCCTGGGCCGCTTCGGGCTCTGGGGAGTCTACAGCCCCACCCACGCCTTCAACGGCTGATCAGCAGCCAGGGGGGCTTCGGCCCCCTTCCATCAGCAATCCTGATCCATCAGCAATGCTTATCAGCCAGTGGCAAGACAGATCAGCATTCCTGATACATCAGCAGTCCTGATCAGTCGGGCAGGGCAGTATAAGCGGGCCTTATGGGTCGCCGGCCCGCCGGGCCGTGAAAAACCTCTAACTACCCTAAGCTATACCGGACCCAAAGAGCCAGAGAGATATTCAATCAACTCAAAAAATTTTCAATCAACTCAAAAAATTTCCACCACCCTCCAAGCCTCTCCACCACCCTCCATATGACCCCCCTCCCAACAAACACAAGTCTTCGAGAGCAATTTTCATACATTGCCCTCTGTCTTTCAGAGACAATTCACATACTTTCAGAAAAATTTTTTCACAAAAAAATTTCTGAAAAAGAGTGATATATACTGTACAGTTTAAAAAAATAATTTTTTTGTATGTCTACATTTTCTTCATTTACCACAGAAGTACAGTACGATAATAAATCTGGTGAATATTTCATTACATTCCCCGACGAACTACTCGATGAAATGCAATGGATCGAGGGCGACACTTTAGAGTTTGAGTACTTTGATCATCACGATACTCCAGGAATTCGTATACATAAAGTAGGAGACTGAGGCGTATACGTTCTTAATAAATATGGGAAATTGTAGTCCAAAAAAGCAACCTAAGTGGGAGACAGCGACATTTACGTATCAACAATGTCCTTGTCCAGAAGAAGGTCCTTGTCCATCTATTACTCTTGAATTTGACTATATTGAACGATATTGGTATGAAGTAAGACCTCCTAATGCAGCCAAGAAGTTAATTGTTAATGGAAGTAAGCAAGAGAAATTAAAGAAGACTGTTATTCAAATACCCGATCTAGTGAATGGAGAAAATTCATCGGGTGAAGTAGTTAACTTTATTGATCAAGTATTTTATCAACCAGAATATGAAATTATTGGTTCTGGTGATGATATAAAAAGTAGACCAGTATTTGAAAGATACTGTAAGGCAGATATTGTATATGATGATCAATACTTCTACCACATTTTTGAGTGGCCATTATCTCACAATATTGAACCTAGACCTGTAGGAGGAATAACAGTAATTCCTGCACCACCTCCACCTCCAGGATCAGAAGGCGGTGGAACATCTTGTCCAACCTATCAAGTTGAAAGTACTACAGTAGGTGGTACAGTTACTTTAAATCGAGTAGATAGTCAAGTCCTTGGTGTTCCAGAGAATACCATTGTATATCATGGTGGCACAAATGATAATAAGATATTTTTCTACTATGAAAATACAAGTGACAAAAACTACATTGCAGTTGGTGATCGAATTAATGGATGGACTGTAAACAGAGTAGTTAACTATAACTCAGAACACTTTAATCAAAAATCTATCAGAACTACTGAAAGTGTTCGTCGTCGTGTTTCAAAATTCTCCGAAAATAAAAAAACTCCTGGATACATCTTTATAAACAAGAATGATGATTCTACAGATAGAATTATTAATATTGGCGACAGAGTAATTGGCAATGGTATTCAACAAGATACTTTTGTTGAGGGTATTCAAGGATTAAAAATATTCTTATCAAAACCTTTGAAGTATCAAAAGAAAAAAGATGTTCGTAATGTAAGATTTGAAAAAACAGATCTTGTAAATAATATTTCCAATAAAATTCTTTGTTATGCAGAAATTAGTGGAGGAAGTGCAAACTTCGTAAAAGATAATTTCTATTCAAGAAATAGTTCATCTACTCCACAATATACAAGTACAACTTATCATGTATTTGATGATAAGAAGAATAAGAATATACAACTTACAACAACTAAAGAGATCACCGTCGATGTGAAATCCATGAATGATGATGGAGGATCTAGTGATGATACTGATAATCGAAAGCACTACGTAGTTACTTTCTTAGATGAAACTGAATTATCAAGTAAAAACGATATTCAAATAACCATCACAGATGATCAAACTGCATCTGGAGTAGAAAAGTCTTTTAACTTTGTTTCCAAGATTGAACTTGTAAATAGTAAAAAATTCAAAGTTTGGTTTAAAAGAAAGGATACTGGAAACAATACTTTTGTTCGTGGATGGAGTATAACAAGAAATCCTGGTGGAAGTGTTATTGGCGAAAATCGTATTCAGGTAGTTGCAGGAAAAGGAATTATAGACAGATCTGCAGTATGTGGAGTTTATGTAAGTAATGATAAAAAATACTTTACTTATACTCCATTATTTTATGGTAAAGATAGTTTTTGTGAATCTACAAATTTAAGTGATGATGAGTTAGGTAATTTTACACTTGGAAATGTAATCTTAAATGATAATACTACATATATTTCTCAAGAATTTTTATGTGTAAGTCCATTAACTGATGATCTCTATAGAATAAACAGTATATTTTGGACTTATTTTAATAGACCTGCATCATATAATGAATTAAAGTCTTGGAATGAAAAATATAAATTAGCATATGCAGAAAATCCATCTCCATCTGTTTATCTTGAATTGCAAAAAGAAATTATAGATTATGAAAATACAAAACTTGGAGGAAAAACAGTTCGTTTTGTAAAGGATGCCGAATGTGATAACACAATTACTCCAGAGTATGAAAAAGTTTATTATCCTTATGTAGAATTAAAAGACTTTGAAGATAAATTTGAACCAGTTACAGAACTTCCATCATATGATCCATGTGTAGGTGAAAAGACTCCAGCTGCATATAGTACTGATGAAATTAAAAAAATAATTGAAACAAATTTATCTAGTGTTAATCTTCCTCAAGAAATGTACAAAAGAATCATAGAGGATAATGATTCTTTACAAAATACATTGTTTAATGCTGTTGATAAAATTAAATCATCAATTCCAGATAAAACAACAATTCCAAATATTCCTCCTCAAATAGAAGGAGAGAATAAATCAAGTAAGGTTTTCTCTACAGAATATGCTCATCGTATTCCACCTAGATTTAAATCTTTAGAATATGTAATTGATGATTTTAGATTTATAGATGATAGTGGACTTATTCCAGACTCTGAAGTAAATAACATTAAAATACAAATTAAGTCTATTCCTAGATGGACTGGTTCTTTGAGTCCGTCTAGTGGATCGGGGTGGACCAGTACTGTAAATACCAGTTCTGAAGGATTTGTTAATTCAATTACAATTTCCGCAGCTCCATTTACACCTCTTATTCCAGGATTTCCCCCACTTATTCCTCCAGTCACAAAATCTTGGGTTTCTGGACCACATCCAGCAACATTTTGGCATGGAGATGACATAAACTATCAAGTTACATTTCAAAAAATATTAAACTTTAGAGTCAATGAAGTAAGTAAAATTTTAGCTAACTGTGCTAAAAATAAAGGTAATCCATATATGGATAATCCACCATATGCAAAGATTACTAAATCAATTGAATCTGGAGACACAACTATAAATGTAGACAGTACTAGTCAGTTTGTTTCTTCTGGATATTTAATTATTCCAAAATTTATTGTAAAGAAAGAAGTTAATCCAGAAACACAGAATGAGACTTTGAAACATTATTACCTTGGTGAAGAAATTATTTACTATAAAAATAAAACCGGTACTCAATTTTTAAATTGTACTCGTGAAATGTTTGATTCATCAAATAATTTTGAAGAATTTATAAATTCTGGATTTATTGAAACTGGAGTCACTTATATAATTAAAACTCTTGGAACAGTAGATTGGAAATCTTATGGTGCTCCAGATGGTTATTCTGTTGGTACAATATTTACTGCAACATCAGATGGATCAGATGTAAATGAATCTGGAGAAGTATATTTATTTGAAACTACTTTAACTCCTTTTGATGGAAATACTTTTGTTATACATAGTTATGAAAAGAATAATTATTTGTCTCAATACTGGCCAATACAAATTCAGAACAAATGACCCGACCAATTGCAGGTTTAGGAAATCCAGATTCAATTTCATATAGACCTTGTTGTGTTTACCCTCCAAATACGGTAACTCCTATTGTTTCTACAGTATTTGCAGCGGGTATTCCAAGAGCAAAAGGAGGAGATGCATTGACTCCTGCTCCAGGATTTCCAGTTTGTAAAGATACGTTTTGTCCTCCATTAGAAAGAACAATTATTTCTGTCAGTACTGTATTTGTAAATGGATTGCCCTCTGCACACGTAGGGGACTTGACAAATACGACATCTCCACGTATAATATTACCTGTTCCTACCAACCTATTCGTTAATTGATATGGCAAAATCACCAAGTTTTAGCAAAACCAGTTATGTTCCAGGCAAACCAAAGTGTACTCGCCAAGGACGGAGTAAAAATACAAACCTTTCTGCAACTAGTAGAAACGGCAAACAAAAAAAATACAGAGGCCAAGGTCGATAATTGATAAAAGAGGGTTATTAACCCTCTTTTTTTGTAATAAATACTAGAGAAGGGATAGCAACCCCTTTAAAAGTTCTGTTAGACCCATTTTTTGGAGAAAACAGATGGCAATTCACCCAAATCCTGATAGAAATACCAGTTACATGAGACAGATGTGGGGGACCACGAGATTAATAACTGATTATGTCCCAGAAAAGCCAAAAAACAAAAGAAAATATTATGTAGATTACTGTGAATATTTTGAAGATTGCTCTAAATAGTTTATAATCTTCATTTTTTACTTTAAATGTCTACAATTTCCGACGAATTAGGTAAAATATCTCGATCTTTTAAAGATATTAGCCTAAATTTTAGTAGAAATCCAATGACAAATGACGTTGTTGTGATAAAAAATGAAGAGGCGATCAAACAGGCAGTAAAAAACTTAGTCTTAACCAAACTTGGAGAACGACTTTTTAAACCTTTGATAGGTACAAATACAACTGGGTATCTATTTGAATTAAATACTACCCTTTCAGCTAACTCTTTAATTGAAGAAATTGAAAATATTCTTACAACTTATGAATCAAGAATCAATCTTAAAAATATAACAGTAAATATTGAAGATGATTCTAATGAATTTGATGTAACTATTGAGTATTTTATTGTTGGTTTACCTCCTATATTACAAACAGTAGATTTTATCCTCGTAAGAGAAAGTTAATAAATGGAAATTCCTTCAATCTCTGCTTTAGAATTTACTCAAATCAGAGAATCAATCAAAAATTACATCAAAAATACCACTGACTTCAAAGATTACGACTTTGAAGGATCTAACTTGTCTATGTTACTAGACATTTTAGCTTATAATAGCATGTATTCGTCATATAATATTAATATGGCGGCAAATGAATTAAATTTAGATACCGCAGTTCTTCGTGATAACGTTGTATCACATGCTAAAAAATTAGGATATACTCCAAATTCATATACTTCTGCAAAAATAAATTATAATATTACAGTAAATAACCTATCAAATTTTGTTTCTGTGGTAATTCCCGCAGGAGTACTGTTTACAACTACACAAAATAATAAAACATACACTTTTATAACAAAAAAACAGTTATCTACTAACACACAAGGTAAATCTAGTGTAACATTTAACAATGTAGAAGTTTATGAAGGTACAGAATTTGCAATTAGATATACCGTAGATTCATCAAATGAAAATCAAAGATTCTTTGTACCTAATAATTTTGTAGATGTTGATTCTATCAGGGTTTCTATTATATCTGACCCAACCACAACTGAACAATTAGAAGTTGAGTATACCAAAATTTTTAGTATTGTAGGTGTTTCATCCTCGGATAGAATTTTCTTTGTAGAAGAAGTTCAGGATCAAAAATATGAGATTATCTTTGGAGATGATCTCATAGGAAGAAAACTTCAAAATGGAGAAATAGTTATTATTAGATACATTGTATCAAGTGGTTCTGTAGCAAATAATATTTTAAGTTCTCAATTAAGTTTTAAAGGAAGCATTAAAAAAGTCAATCCTCAACTAGAAGAACAAACAGTTTCTGGAAATGATATTGTAACTGTTTCACTGTCAAATAAGACTGATGGAGGATCAGAGTTTGAAAATATAAAATCAATAAAATATAGAGCACCTAGATATTATTCTGCACAACAAAGAGCAGTTGTAAATGATGATTACGAAAGTATTCTTCAAAACATATATCCAAATTCAGATTTGGTCAGAGTTATGGGAGGAGAAGATAAGAATCCTCCTCAATATGGTAAAGTATTCATTTCTATAAAACCAAAAATAGGAACATCTGTATCAACACTACAGAAAAGAATTATAGAGGAAGAAATTAAAAAATATACTGTTGGATCTATAATTCCAGTCGTAGAAGATGCACTTAAATTATTCATAAGTATAAATTTTAATATCATATATGATAAATCAAAAACGACTAGAACTTTATCTGAGTTAATAAATTTAGCTGAACAAATTATATTAAAATATAATTTAGATGACGAGTTTAAAAATTTTAGTGGCATTTTCTCTTCTTCTAAACTTTTATGTGACTTAAGAGAGATAGATTCATCTATTAAATTTATTGTTCCAAAATATATATTTTCTCGCCCATTGCAACTATTTTCTGGAATATCTTATGAATATAAATTAAATTTTTATACAAAATTAAGAAATAAAGTTGATAATAAATATACATTAATTAGTGATCCATTTTGTGTATCTGGTTATAATGAACCATTATTCCTTGGTGCTTTTGGAAAAGACTTTTCTGGGTGTGATGAAGATAGAAATAAAAATATTTACTTAATCACCCAAAATGAAAGAGTAATTGATATTGTTGGAAATATTAATTATGATACTGGTTTAGTATCATGCACAATAACTTCTTGTCAAGATGAACCAATAAATATTTACGTGCTTCCAGAAAATCCAGACATAACAACAGGTCCAGATACTTATCCAGAATTAATATCTGACGGTATAAATCCTATTAGTGATGCTTCTCCAGATGATTTTGATAATACTGCGGAACTTCCAGGTCCTGGATCTACAGAATTGACTCCAGCCATTCCTCCTTCGGGAGATCCAAATGGTCAAAATCCTGTTACTGATATTCCAGGAACTACTACTACAAATCCAGATGGATCTGTTACTAATGTGGATGATGATGGAACTGCAACCACCACAAATCCAGATGGTTCAACTAATATAGAACCAGGAAATGATACAGGTGATGGCGGTGGCGACGGCGGTGGCGATGGACCTACACTCGATGATGATTTTACTCCAACTAATCCAGATACTTGCACATGAACACCTTAAAAGAGAAAATTACAACTACATCTGCGTTAATTGAAAATCAATTACCATCTTTTGTAGCAGATAACAATCCTAAATTTATTTCTTTTTTAAATTCATATTATGAATCTCAGGAGACAAAATATAATTCATTAGATTTAGTCAAAAATTTTATTGAATATTATAATATTGGAAGTTATACTTCTAATAGTTTAATTCAATCTACTAAATTGTCTCAGCAATTATTAAGTTCTCAGACAACTATAACTGTAGACAGTACTTTAGGATTCCCAGAACAAAATGGGTATCTGATGATCGAGGGAGAAATTATATTTTATAAGTCTAAAACTAAAACTCAATTTAAAGATTGTGTTAGAGGCACTGGAGCTTTTATTCTAGAAAAAATTCCGTCCAATCAAATTATATACAAAAATGGCACTTCAAGTGCAAATCATGCAAGTGAATCTGTAGTAACTAATGTAGCCTATTACTTTGTAGAAGAATTTTTAAGAAGAATAAAGACTGAGATTTCTCCTGTCCTTCCACAAAAATTATCTAAAAATTTAAACTTAATTACATTTTTAAAAAATATTAAATCCTTTTATAGTACAAAAGGAACTCAATTTTCCCATAAAATTCTTTTCAGAATTTTATTTAATGATAAACTTGTAAAATTAAGACTAGTTAATAGTGGCACTGGTGCAAAAATTAATATTTTAAATTATACTGGCAAAATTGATGAAGGTGGATATGAAGTCAAAGAATCTGGATCTGGTTATTATCTTGAATATGATGGAACTGGAAATTTAATAGGCCAACCAATTATAGAAATTTTGGGTTCTGGAACTGGATCTCCAAAAAATAATTTGATTCCAAACTCAGCTTCAATGAAAGTCACTGGCATGACTTTAGGTGGAGGAATTGCACAAAATGGCATAGAAGTTACAAATGAAGGAACTGGGTACGTTGGACCTATTACTGCCAGAATTCGTGATAGAAATTTTGATAATGATCAAGAAATTGAATGTGTGGATATAAATGGTAATGTTGTATCAACTGCTAAAGTTTATAGTTGGGATTCATCATCGAGAGAATTGACACTGTATGATGTAGAGGGATTTTTCTACTCTGGATATAGAATCATCGGTAAGGGAGGTGAAAATCCAAGATCAAAAATTTCTTTGGCATATCCAAAAACTTTACTTAATAAAGAAGGAAATCCTTCCATAGAAATTATTTCTAAAGATCCAGAAGTAGAACTTCCTAGAAATTATACTATACAATCTTCTGGTGCAAAATTTTATAAAAGAACTACAATAAGATGTGAATTAATTTCTGGAGATGCAATTGCTGTAGAAAGTGCTTCTCTTATCCAATTGACTCAAAAGTCAGATAAAACTTATAATATTAAAGGAACTTCCATCGAAGTTTCTAGTATTAATAATGTGGGTGGAAATTTTTATGAATTTGAAGTAGATGATAGTTTACAATATAAAAAATTATTTTTACCAGCATCTACAAAAATAACTTCATCTGTTACTATACCAAGTGTTGGAACTGGAGTTAATTTAAATGTTTTAAAAACAACTAATTTTCCTGAGAAAAATGGAAGATTACATATAAATGGAAAACTAGTAGAATATACTTCAAAAACACCCACTACATTTACTGGGTGCAAAGTTATTAACAATTCTGCATTTTCAGTATCTTCTTTAGATAATTGCTACCTACAAGGAAGAAGATGCACTCCAAATCATATATCATATTTTTTAACTGGATATATTAATGGCGCTGTTGATAATCCACTTATTTTTAGATTAGTATCTCTTCCATCTGAACCAATAATAGAAAATCCTGGATGTTTGTATTTTTCAAAAATTCACGAATTTGAAAATCAAACTATTTCAACTAAAATTAAATCTAAATCTTATCAATTTGGAAGTATAGATTCTGTTATTATTGAAAATGCAGGATCTAATTATAAAATATTTGATAATGTTTTAATTGATGAAAATTCATCAATTGGATCTGGATTTTATGCATATGTATCGGAAATTTCTGGAAAACCTGTAGAATCATATGATTTTACACGATTAAATTCTATTGATTATATTACAATAACAACATCAAGTAACCACAATTTACAGACTGAAGATGTTGTGTATTTTAATCAATCTATCGGGAAACAGAAAATATTCTCAGTTCTTTCCAATACAAAATTTTTAATTCCAAAACCATCTTCATTAACTGACACTAATCTTCTTATATCATATACAACCAATTCAAAAACTTCTTCTGGATCAATTGTAAAAATATCAATTTCAAATAAAGGAAATAATTATAATAAACTTCCTTTGGTTCTTGGAATAAAATCTGATACTGGTATTGGAGCTATTATTCAGTTAAATTCATCTACAATAGGAAGAATATCTGATTTAGAGTATGCTTCTGTTTCAGGAGAGCTTATTGGCGATAAAATTACAAAATATCCAATTAAATTTGGGTCAACTGCAAAAATAATTAATAATTTTCAATTATCTAAAATAAATATTATTTCTGCCGGTGATAATTATAGATCTTCGGATAAAATATCTATAAACGGCACGGTAAACGAATCTATTTACAAATTTAAAATTTCAACCTCAGCTTCTGTTTTATCCTCCATTGAAGTAATACGAGGTGGAAATAATCTGAGTGCATTTCCGCAAGTTCAAATTATAAGTGATACTGGATCTGGTGCATCTTTACAATCAGAAATTTCAAGAAAACATTTATATGAAAATGATATTTTATATTTAAATTCTTTAACTTCTCCTACTGGAGTTTGTAAGGTAATTTATTTCGATACTACTTCATCAACTCTTGAATTTGAAGTTATTTCTGGTACTACCTCAAATAATGATATAGTATATCTTTCTGATGGATCTATATATGGAAATATCATTTCAATATCAACTGCATCTGCATATGCAACTCCTTTTTCATATGTAAAATATCCTCACAAATTTTTAGATAATTATGGATTTTTAAACGATTCTACACAAAAAATCCATGATAGTGTTTATTATCAAGATTGGTCATATCTATTAAATTCAAGTAGAAATATTTTTGAGTGGAAAAACGAAGTACTTCAAAATACTCATCCATCAGGATTTAAGGTATACGGAAAAAATACAATTGAAAAAATTAATTCAATATATCAACAAGATGATATTGTTAAAGGTTCTCTAATATTAAAGTCATCTTTTAATAACTTAGCAGAATTAAATTTAAGACTATCAAATTGCAAAACTCAAAAACTTTATCTTGGTAATACAAGTTCATTTAATGTATCTGATTATGTTTATAGTCCAATTTCAAAAGCTAAAGGAATAGTAAAGGAAGTTAATGACAATTTTATTGAAGTTTATCTTTATAATACAAGAAGAAAATTTGATGATTTAATTTTTGATGTAAATACTAGTTTTTATGAATTAACAATTAATGAATTAAATGTTTCTGAAAATTTTCCTATTGATAATTCTAATGTATATGTAATTGCAAATAATTCTTATGAACTTTTACCAAACACATATAATATAGTATCAAATGGAATTATAATTTATAATACATATAATTTTGAGGATTTTGATTCGTTAAAAGTATATCAAACTGGAACTGAATTTGATGAAACCATTTATTTCATTGATGGCGAATATGTATATGAAGTAGATGAAAAATTTATTTTTGAAAATATTGATGACACATCAAAATTATTATATTTTTATGATGGAATAATGCAACAACCTTATAGGAGTTATATTTATTCTAATGATACTTTTATTACAAATTTTAATATAGATACTTCAAAACAATCTATTACTAGTAAACTTACAACTGACTATGAAAATTTAAATTACTTAATTCAAGATTCTCAGTTAAAATTAATTAAAAATTTCCAAAATTTTTCTCCAATTAGTAAAGAAAATTTAATAATTTCAATTGATGGTGTAATACAATCACCAAATTCATTTACTTTAAATGGAAATGTGGTTCAATTATCGGAATCTGTGACATTTGAGGATAATGTATTTGTACTGTACCACGAAAAGTTCAAATCATTAACATTTACTGGATCTGGAACAACTTATACTTTAAATTATACACCATCATCCGCATGTAGATTATTAATTTTTGCTAATGGTGTATACCAGACTCACTTGGTTACAGATTATTCAGTGTCTGGAAATGTTCTTACATTAAGTGAATCTGTATCACCAGCTAATATTCTTGGTTGGTATATAGATGAATCTGTAATTTGTTCTTTGTTAAATATACAAAATATCAATCAATTTAAAATTTTAAATTCATCAACTTGCTCTGGAAAATTATTTACTACTTATATTGAAACCCGTGTAAATGCTTCTCCAAATTCATATTATGAATTTACAAAAAATTTAATGGATGGTACTGTTTACTCAGATACTTCCACAAATACTTTGTATGGCTACAACACTAGATTTAAATATTCAACTCCAGAATATTCTACTAGTTATGTAGAAGTTCTAAATCCTATAACATTCAATGGAAGTGCTAAGACATTTTCATTAACGTATATAAATGGAATTTCATATACTCCAGTCAATGGAGAATCAAATTTAATGGTTTACATTGATAACACTGTATTGGACTACGATAAGTATAGTATTTCTGGTTCATCTATAACTTTTGTAGATACTTATAATTCTTCGAATAACTGCACAATTATAGATTTTGCAAGTAAATATCGTTCTAACAATATTACTTCAAAAGGATCTAATCTCGATAGATTGAATGTTGTTCAAAATGGAACTAAAAAAATATTTAATTTATCTGATAGAGGAGTTCCCCAATATGTCAGGAATGTGGAAGATTTATTTGTAATTAAAAATGGAACTTTACAAATTCCAAATAGTACAACTCAATCCATATCCAATAATAAAGTAACATTACAGACTGCACCAGTTAGTACTGATGCATTAAATATTTTATATTTTAATAGGCAATTACTTCCAAGTAAAACTAAAAATCTTATACTCGATGGTATAGTTTGTTTTGATGGAATAAGAACATCATATCCATTGAGTATAGATGGAATCTATCAATATCCGGTTTCAATATATCATTTATTTGTGATTAGACATGGTGTACATCAACAACCATTAATTGATTATACAATTTCTACGACTGCAACTGGATCGTTTATAAACTTTAGTGTCGCTCCAGAGAATGGCGAAAATATAATTGTATATTATTCATACAATGGATTGAATCAGAATTTTATTTTTGACACATTTAAATTTTTCAATGGTACTCAAAATACATTTTCTTTAACTGCAAATTATATTAGTGCTGACGTATTAAGTTCATCTCACATTCAAGTTTATAAAAATCAAGAATATCAGTATCCACAAAATGATTATACTGTATCTGGAGGAACTGGGTACAAGTATATTCAGTTTTCTACTCCACCAACAACATCGGACAATTTTCATATTGTAAATTTTACAACCGATGATTTAGTTGATGTGACTTCTAGATTTTCACAACAATCTACTACATCATTATTATATACTCCCGCAACTCCATCAATTGATACTAATGTATTTTTAATTTATATTAATGGAATTTTGCAAGTCAAAGATTCATGGAGTTTTAACACAACCACACAAATATTATCTTTGACTCAATTTGTAAGTTTGTCGCTAGATGATGTTAGAATACTTGCTTTTAAAACTGCAAGAAGAAAATTTGATACTATCAATACAGTAAATGGAACTAATACATATACTTTAACTGTTAATAGCAATAACATTACAACAAATTTACCCACAAAAAATTCAGATTTAATTGTAATTGTCAATGGGATTGTTCAAAATCCATCAACTGCATTTAGTGTATCTGGAAATTCTCTTACTTTAAATGGACCTGTAAATTCTGGATCGACAGTTAATGTTTATCAGGTAGGCATGTCTTCCAGTGATACTCAAATTATAGATTATTTGAATGATAATTTTTCAAAATCTACATATAAGTTACAACAAAATTATAAAAGTTTTAACCCACCATCAACTTCTGATATTTTTATTCTTAGGCATGGAGTTGCACAAAATCCTGGAGAAGATTTTGTAGTTGGAAATGGATATATTACTTTTACTACAAATATAACTGATTTAAATGAACTTGTTATCATGTATAGACATGCTTCAAGTGAATTGACAGTTCAAAATACATCTAATAATATTATTACATTATCTTCTTCTGTAGCATCAAATGAATATAAAAATATAGTCGTTTATTTAAATGGAGTTCCGCAATTCAATGAATATAATTTTACAATGTCTAATAATACTATAATTTTAGATTCAATACCTTCAGAAATAAGTTCTTTATATGTAATTAAATATTCAAACATTACCTTTTATGATCCACTAGATGATTGTCCAGATGGAGAAAGAACTAAATTTAGAACTTTATTGAATTTGCAAAATTTAGTATCCTCAGATATTATTTCAAATGCAGATATTATAATTTTAAAGAATGGAATTATTTTATATCCCGGAGTAGAATATACTCTAACTGCAGGTAGAGGAATGGTACAGTTTTCATCACCATTAAATTATGGAGATCAATTATTCATGATTAAAATGTATGGAAATCAAGTTATTAATTTAACTTCTGTTTCTGGTTCGTCTACTGTATTTGATTTGAGTTCTTCTATTCCATCTTCAGATCAAGAAGATTTGGTTATTTTTTCAAATAATCTTTGGAGATTTAGTGAGTTGGGGCAGTTTACATATAATTCTACTTCAAGAATTACACTTTCTTCAGCAAAAACTTCTCAATATGCATTCGGAATTAAATTCTTCGGACTTGTTAAATTGCTAGATCAAATTCATACTCCATACAATGGTTCTAATAATAAATTTAACCTATTCTTAAATGAAGAAAATTTTATGCCTACTGGAACAATTGAAAATACTGCCACTCCTTCAGAAACTAGTATTTTAGTTGTAAAGAATGGTAAAGTATTAGATCCTGGAGTAGATTATACTTTACAAGGAGATATTAAATCTCAAATTGAATTTGCAAGTGCTCCAATTTCCACAGATGTCATCTCTGTTAAGTCTGTAGGATCATTCTTGAAGTTAAAATCAATTACTTCTGGATTTGGTGGAAAAGTTTATGATTTGAAAACACAGGATAATTCAACATACTATCCAAATGCACTCATTTCTCGTCCAAGGGAACATGAAAATCAAATTCTGGTTATAAAAGATGGAAATATTCAAAGTCCTTTACAAGATTATTATATTGACAATGACAAATTAATCTTTATGAATAATGTAACTGCATCTAAATTGGTTATTTTAGATTTCATGGGAACTATTGATGATGTTAAAGTGGATCAATATCAGAATCAAGTAGAAGTTGGAGAAACTATTTTCATAAATGGTGAATCATCTGGAAGAGAAGTTACAGAAATTATATCTCCTACTATACTTAAAACAAAGTCGATTCAAGGACCATTCCCTTCAGGATTCACTGCAGCTTCTACTGTTTCAAATGGAAAACTATCTTCCATCACAATTACAAATGGAGGAACTGGATATGGATTCCCAGTAATCTTGAGAACCAAAGGAGTTGGAACAAGTGCTAAAGCAACTGCAAGTGTAGATAGAAATTTGGGAAATAAAGTAACTCCACCAATTTCCATAGAATATCCTGGATATAATTTATATCAACCTCAACAAATAGTTGCAACGTCATATGCATATTATTATAAAAAAACTCCATTAAATACTTCATCTATTAAAATTGCAACTAGATTAACTTCAAATATAAATTCTACTGCAGAAATAATTCCAATTGCAAACTCATCAAGATTTGATCAATCTGATATTATAATTACAATTAATTCTTCTAGTGGATCTGGAGCTACTTTTAGACCATTTGTGAGCAATGGAAGAATTAGAAAAATTGAAGTTATTAATCAAGGAATTGGATATGATGATAGAGATGTAACTCTAACCGTATCTGGTGGAGGTGGAAGTGGATGCGTATTAAGTCCAGTATTAGACTCCATGGGCAGATTAACTTCCATCACGGTTAGAAATGGAGGCGAGGGATATGATACATTTAAAATCATGATTTATAATGAAATTATAGAATACACAAATATCGTTTCAAATCAACTTATTGGTTGTACTAGAGGATCTTTTGCAATTTCTCACACAGCAAACACTCTAATTTATTATGACAAATTTATATAATAAATAAACATATACTAGACTAATTTACAAGGATACCCATAATGCCTTCATTAGTAACAGATAATTTTAGGATGTTTGCGGCTCAACAATTTGTAGAGTCTTTAGAAGAACCTTATACAAATACTGCAACTCCCCCAACTCCAACTTCGGATACGGATGCACAATCGCAGGCGTATAGAAGTAAAATTTACTTGTTTATTGGGAGATCTCAAAACTGGAATGATACTTCAACAACAAATGCAGTAATTGAGAAATATGAAGGATTTAGTACTATTTCTGATTTAAATCCCCCATCACCAGTAGATTCAATAGATGAATTGAGTGAAATTTATGATGATATGATTGCATTAAAGAGAGTTAATAGATCAGACGTATGTGAAGTAGTAAGAAAAAGAGTATGGCAAAAAGATATTGTTTATGATATGTATAAAGATGATTATGGAACTTTAAAAACTGACGGTAACATAAAATTATCATCAAATGGACAGTCTAAATTATATAATTGTAATTTTTATGTGATGAATAGTCAGTTTCAGGTTTTTAAATGTATCTATAATAATCAAACCGTCGCAAATCCTTCAGGAACTCCTTCTACTGTAGAACCAACTGGAACTAGTACTTCTATAATTACTCTTAGTGATCAATATAAATGGAAGTATATGTATACAATTACAATTCCAGACTATATCAAATTTGTTTCCACTGATTTTATGCCTGTTAGAATTGATTCTGCGGTGCAAACAGCTGCCGTAAATGGGGCTATCCACCAAGTTGTAATTGAAGCTAGCGGTTCTGGATTTGTTGCCGCAAATAATGGAACTTATTTTGTTCCCGTCAGAGGAGACAATACTGATAACTGCATTGTACAAATTACCATATCATCTCAATCTCTCACTAGTGCAACTATAGCCACTAATAATGGCACTCTACTTACTGGATCTAATTACTCTTATGGATACTTAGATTATTCTAGATGTTATAAACAGCTTGCAAAAGCATTGAATGAATCTACAGCAGTTTCTTCAGATTATGAAAATTTTGTTCCAAGAAATATCAAAATAACACCTATAATTTCTCCTCCTGGAGGACATGGTTCAAATGCACTCTATGAACTTGGTGCATATAGAATTATGATTAACAAGAGTCTAGATTTCTTAGACGGTGAAGGAGATATTCCAGTTGACATGCAATTCCGTAGATTTGGATTAATTGAAGATCCTCAGAGAAATGGAACTAGTGAAGATTATGTAATTAATACTGCTACTGCATGTAGAGCAATTAAATTTTCTACATTAACATTTAATGGCAACTTTAATATCGGAGAGATAATTAGACAACCATCCACTGGAGCAACTGGAAGAGTTATTCATTGGGATTCTATCAATAAAGTTTTAAGATATTATCAAAATGAATATATTAATGGCACACAAACTGCAGAATTAAAATATAAATATATTCCATTTTCGGGAACTTCTGCAATTAATGGATCTCCAATTTCTGAAGGAGGAAGTGGAATAACGGGAGCAATTCCAGATACATCATTTAGCAATAATCAAACAATCACACAAACTAGTGGAATTGTATTTGCAAATGGTTATTCTGTTTCGGAAGTTAAAAAATTTAGTGGTAAAATTTTATATGTGGAAAACAGAAAACCAGTAGTAAGATCAAATGATCAAATTGAAGATGTAAAATTAGTTATAGAATTTTAAACTAAATAATAAAAAAGAGATAATCTTGAAGGTTTAAATAAATGCAAAAAACAAATCTTAATTTGCAACCATATTTCGACGATTATAATAGGTCTAAAAATTATTATAAAGTTCTTTTTAAACCTAGTTTTCCTATACAAGCTAGAGAACTAACTACCTTACAATCTATTTTACAAAATCAAATTGAAAGATTTGGTCAACACTTGTTTAAAGATGGATCAGTAGTTATTCCTGGCCAAGTAGGATATGATCTGCAATATAATGCAGTTTTGATTCAACCAACTATTAATAGCATTAATTTTGAAACTACTTTCAGAACTAAATTAACTGGAAAGATTTTAACTGGTAGTTCTTCTGGTGTAAAAGCCAGGGTAGTGAATAGTATTAGTGCAGAGACTTCTGAAAAACAATTTGCTACTTTATACGTAAAATATACTTCTTCTGGAAATGTAGAGAATGGAGTTCAATTAACAAAATTTAAAAACAATGAAATATTGGTAGATGATAGTGGAAATCAAGTAGCATTAACATCTACCCAGAATGCATCTGCATTCAAAGGAAGTGCGGCGTATATAACCTCTGGTGTATTCTTTATTCGTGGATTTTTTGTTGATGTTCCAGAACAAAGTATTATATTAGATCAATATACAGGATTTTCTTCATATAAAATTGGCCTAGAAATTATTGAAACTATTGTATCTGCAAGTGAAGATTCTTCTTTATATGATAATGCCGTAGGATCTTCAAATTTCTCTGCTCCTGGAGCAGATAGATTAAAAATAGATGCTGTATTGTCGAAAAAAGATGTAGATATTTCTGCATCCGACTCTTTCATAGAATTAATAAGACTAAAAGATGGTGAGTTAATTAAAATAGTAGATAATACAGTATATAATGAACTGGAGAAAAATTTAGCTAGAAGAACATTTGATGAATCTGGAAATTATACTGTATCTGATTATAATGTATCTTTAAAAGAAACTTATAATGATGGAGAAAATGATGGAGTATATCTACTAAATGATTATCTAGTAGATGGGACTAAAATATTAAACAGAACTCCTACAGAATCTGATGGCAAATCTATTGATGCAAGAAATTATTACACGTTAGAACTATCTAAGATCAAAGCTTACGTAAAAGGGTTTGAAATTAATAATGCCGGAAAATCTTATACAACTGTAGAAAAGCCTAGAAATTCTTTAACTGTAAATAATAGAGGTATAATTTCTTCTTTTGGTAATTATGTAGAAGTGAATCAAACTTCTATTATTGGAAAAGTTAATCCTGGTGAAGTAATAACTTTAAAAAATACCAACAACTCTATCGAAACTACTGTAGGAAAGGCAAGAGTATTATCTCTCCAAGGACAAGGAAAATTATTCTTATCTGATATAACTTTATATTCATCTATTAAAACTTCAGAATCCAATCCGAGTCTATTTTCAGGTGATTTTATATTTTTAAGTAATGGATCAACTGCAGTTATTGAATCTATCGCCACAAATACAATTATATTAAGTCAAATTAATGGAACAATAGTTCCAGGAATAAGTTTTACCAATAGTAGAAATTCAATTACATATAATATTGACACTTGCACAAATTATAAATTTGAAGATGTTCTATCAGTATCATCTTCTGGTTTTAGTGCAGATTTAAAATTGGATGAAGTTACACTCACAGGAACTTCATTCAGTGTAAGAAATAATAATCCCACAAGTACAATAACTCATACTTATGATGATTCCAATAATGCCACTATTAGTTTAGTAGGAACAAATGGAATTCAAGTACAGGCTCAATCAACCACAAGTGTTGATGGTGTTGGAACTGTAACTGGAAATGCTAGAAATGTATATCAAGTTTCTTCTGGAACTGGAAATGCTACTTTTACCGTCACAAAAAATACCAATGCAACTTATACGGTAGCAATTTTAAATCCTGGATCTAATTATACTAATGGACAAACTTTAACTATTTCAGGAACTTCTTTAGGTGGTACATCTGCTAACAACATTACTTTATCATCAATCACTATAAATCCAATTACTGGAGTAGGTACTGTAAACGGATCAGCAAAAAATACATACTCTTCAATTGCTGGAACTGGAGGAGGAGCTACAACAAACGCAACATTTAATGTTACCAAAAATTCAAACGGAACTTATTCAGTTGCAATTGCAAATGGTGGTGCTGGATATACTGCCGATGCAACAAATATTATAATTACTATTCCAGGAACTTCTTTAGGTGGAGATTCTTCTAATAATGTAACTTTAACAAATGCTGCTGCGAATGCGAGTGGAGTTTTAACAGGTTTTGGTACTGTAAGTGGTAACGCAAAAGTTTCCTATACTGGAGTTACACATAGTTCATCTTCTAGTAATGGTTCGGGAGCAACCTTTGATGTTACTGTAAATGGATCTTCATATGTTGTCAATAACGTATCAAAAGGATCTGGATATGTTTCTGGAAGTACTTTAACTATTCCAGGAACTTCTTTAGGTGGAGATTCTTCTAACAATCTAACTTTAACAGGAATTACAGTAGTTGATGGTTCAATTGCGTCAGTAGGAACTGTTACGGGATCTGCAAAAATAGCTTATAATGGAATCACTAGTTCTACTGGAACTGCTACATTTAATGTTGCAATTAATAATGGAAATTATACCGTTTCATTGGCAACTGGTGGTACTGGATATACAAATAATCAGTCAATTACTATTCCAGGAACTAGTTTAGGAGGACTTTCTCCAGATAATGATGTATCTTTCCCTGTAACTAGTACTGGAAAGAATTATTTAATTACATTTTTAGACAATACTACAGTATCTTCAAATGCATCCAATATTACTCCTGCAGTTGTTGGAAATAGAACAGCAGGGGGAGTTGCTAGAACTATAGTAGTAGATACAATAACAAGATTATCTGACAAGAGTGTTAAGGTATCGTTTAAAATAGTAAATCCAGGACAATCAGATAATAATTTAAATACTTTTGTCCGTGATTTTACTATTACCAGATCTGCTGGAAATTCTATAACTTTAACAGGAAGTTCTACACAATTTGCATCAGAACTTAAGCCTCAAATGAAGTTATTAATAGGAGGTTCTACTGTTTCGGTACTTGAAATCATTTCAGAAACTCTCAGAATTTCTGGAACTATTGCAGAAGGAACTTATTATGGAATTAAAAAATTAACACCAAAAATTAAATCACTTGGACCAAATTTTTATACAAAAATTTTAAGCACTCCTGTAAAATCTGCATCCGATTTATCATATTTTAAATCAATTACAGAAACTAAATTAATAGATTCTGGATTCACAACAATTTCCACAACTTCAAATTATACAATTTCTCCAAATGATATCACAGTAACTAATAATTCGGGATCTGTTCTTTTCACCACTTCTGATGTAACTGGGTATAGTGTAAAACTTAATTTAAGTGCTGGATTAAATGGCACCAATGTTAATGTTACTTATAAAGTAAGAATAAATGATCCTTCAATAAAAACAAAAGTTTCAGAGACTTTTAAAGTATTAAAGGTAAATAAACAAAAAGATAGTACTAATATTGTATACGGAACTAGAATATCTGATAAAGAAATTTCATTAAAATTCCCAGACGTATATAAAATACATACAATTAGAGAAATTGTAAACACAGGCGATTCTGATGATTCATTATTTGATAAAGTTGTAGTAAATGATGTATCTGGTATTTCAAAAGGAAATATAATATACAAGGATAGTATAAAAGCAAAAGTTATACACATTCAAGGTACTACATTATATCTGATATACATTTCACCTGAAAAATTCCAGCCAGGTAGCAATTTATCCATTTCTATTAATGTAATTTCCAAAACTTTTGTATCTGGAAAATATATAACTTCAGCAACTAGTGGAAGATATAAAGATATCACTAAAGATTTTAGTTTAGTAAAAAATGATGGTCCAGAATTTTATAATATTTCAAAGTTAGTACGATATGATGCTGCAGCAGTTCCACAAAATAATTTCTTAGTCGTATTTGATTATTTTTCACACGACAATTTATCAAATGATTTGTATACAACAAATTCATATGATTTTGGCGAGATTGAATATTCAGAAATTCCTTCATGTTACGATGGAACACCTTATACTGATATAATTGATTTTAGATATTATGCATCACCATCACCTATTACAGGAACTTCTGGAACTATAGCATCTCCATATGTAGAAACTACATCTGCATTTAATTTATATCCACCAGCTATTACATCTAGAAGCATCTCTTCATTTATCTTCCCAGGAGATATTGTCACTGTTGATTATGATTATTATATGGGAAGAATTGACAAAGTATTCCTGGATGAAAATGGAAATCTCACAGTGGCAAAAGGATCACAATCATTAACTCCCCAGCCACCAGAAGATATTTTAGGTGCATTGCATTTAGCAACATTAAATATTCCACCTTACATGAAGGATGTAAACGATGTTGCGGTAACTTTTGTCGATTCAAAACGTTATACAATGAAGGATATTGGATCTATTGATAAAAGACTTAAAGCAGTAGAAGAACTAACGTCTTTAAGTTTACTAGAAATAGATACAAATAATCTTAATATCACCGATGCAGATGGAAATAATAGATTTAAAACAGGGTTTGTAGCCGATAATTTTAAGACTACTCAGTTAGCAGACTTAAATAACGTTAATTACACTGCATCTATTGATACTGAAAATGCATTACTCAGACCGTATCCATACATTACAAGTACTTCATTAACATACAATAGTTCTTCAAGTTCCAAGATAACTGGATCTATAGTAACTATTCCATACACTGAAGTCTCTTATGTGGTACAAAATTTTGCAAGTAGAGTAGAAAATTTACAACCATTTGAAGTTATTCAATGGGATGGAGATTTGACATTAAATCCAGATAGAGATGTTTGGTTTGATACTGTAAGAACTACAACTAATACCAACCGAATAGATTTAAGTCAACCAGTTAGATTTTTATTTGATAGAAGTGGAGCTTCTGGAGACCAATGGAATGCATGGCGAAATGTCGGATCTCAGAGAGTTGGTGGAGGAACTAATGTTTTCCAAGAAAGAACTGGAGTAAATAATTCATTCTCCACTTTAACTCAAGATATTCAAGTAGGGGATACTATAAATTCCGTTGCACCTTCAACCTTCATGAGGTCAATAATTGTAGATTTAACTTGCCTCAAACTAAAACCAAATACATTATTCCACTTCTTTGTTGATGATGTTCTTAATAATTTAATTGTTTATCCTAAACATTTTACAAATATGACCCGACCACCTACTGGTGCTGGCACATTTGTTGTAGGAGAAACAGTTGATTTTTTCTATAATCCACCTGCAGGAATGGTAATGGCAATGGTGATGCCTACAAATCCTATAATTGCTACTGTCGCTTCTTCTTCTGTGGGCACATACAATGCAAACTCCACATATTTAAGTATTACCAATATTAGATCTCAAGATGGAACTAATGTTAATGCAAATAGTTTTGGGGATAGATTTACTATTGTTGGGAGATCATCTGGTGCTAGAGCAAGTGTAGACTTTAGTTCATCTTCAAATACACCTAGATTAAGGTCAGATAATGGTGGATCACTTCAAGGATTTATACTAATTCCGAGATCAACTTATCCAACAGGAACTTCTACTTTCAAATTGTGTGATCAAGTTAGTGGCACAACAGTATATGGAATTTCGGATTCAAATGCAGAAGCTTCATACAATTCCGAAGGAACTGTAGTCAATGTAACTAGTAACGTACTGTCATTAACTACTCCTCAAATTGTCAGCACTCCTATTAGAGGAAGGCAAACGGTATTTGTTCCAGATCCACCACCACCACCACCACCAGCCCCAGCAGGCCCAGACCCTATTGCACAATCATTCTTTGTTCAAAATTTAGATGGTGGAGTGTTTGTAACTTCTATTGATTTATATTTTCAATCAAAAGATGATACTATTCCAGTATCAGTAGATTTAAGGACAATGGAAAATGGGACTCCAACTCAAACCATACTTCCAGACAGTGTTACTGTTGTTCAGTCTAGTGATGTAAAAGTTTCAAATAATGCTCTCCTTCCAACAAGATTTACTTTTAAGTCACCGATATACTTAGCTCAGAATACTGAATATGCATTTGTTGTAAGAAGTGCTTCAAAACAATATAAAATATGGATATCTAGATTGGGAGATCAAGAGATTAATAGTAGATCTGTAATTGATAAGCAACCATATTCTGGATCATTGTACAAATCTCAAAATATGTCTGTATGGACGCCTGATCAATTTGAAGATCTTAAGTTTGTTTTAAATAGAGCAAAATTTGTCACAAATGCAACTTATACTTGCAAATTATCTAATTTGCCAGTTCCTTCTGTAAGTTTACCACCAAATCCATTTAAATTTACTACATCTTCTGGATTAATTGAAGTATATCACCCAAATCATGGAATGAACAGTAAGCAAAATTATGTTAAAATTAGTGGAGTAATTTCACAATCTACATCAACTACGTTAAATACTACCATATCATCCACAACACAAGTTGGGAATATAACTATAGGAAATGCCGCAGATACTTCTTGGAGTACTATAAATGGTGCTGCAGTATCTGCAAGTAATCCAGGATATATTTTAGTGAGAAATGAAATTATTAAATATACTTCAATTTCTGGAACTACATTAGGTATTCCATCTGATGGAAGAGGGCAATTTGGAACAATTGCATCTACCTATTCTATAGGAGATTCAGTTTCTTGCTATTCTTTAAATGGAATTCCATTATCTGAAATTAATAAAGTTCACAAAATAACTGAAGTTATTGATTTAGATAGATATAAAATTACTGTGTCAGCTAATGCATCATCTTCTTTAGTTGGAGGAGGGTCTGATGGAGTTGCATCCAGAAATATTGCATATGAAGAAATATTCCCAAATATTGCTCTTGCAAATATTCCATCAACAAATGTAAGCCTAACATTTGATAGTGTATCTGGAAATTCTGTCAATATTCCAGAATCATCTTTCAATCTAGTTTTAAATCAACCTATTCAAAATAAACAATATTTAAAATTAAATTCACCTAAAATAATAACATCTCCAGTAAATTCAGATGAATACTTTGATAGTTTAACATATTCATCATTAACATTTAATGTGAATATGTCTACAGAAAAGGATAATCTAAGTCCATTTATTCAAGTAAATGGTTCTTCAGCAGTGACGATTTCAAATAGAATTTTAAAGAAAGTTTCTAATAATGTATTGGATATTTCTCAAGAACTTACGCCTTCTTCTGGAATCTATTCTTCTTACATAACTAAAAAAATTACCCTTCAAAATACATCAACATCTATAAAAGTTCTACTGGACGCTATTAGATATAGAGGATATGCAGGAGAGTACTCTGATATTAAAGTATTTGCTAAAATGTATCCAGATGGAAATCTAGGATCTTTTGATAACATGAACTATGTTGAAATACCTGCAGTATCATATCCAACATCTTCTACTTCAAATGAATATAAGTCATTTGATTTTGAACTGAAAAATCTTCCAGAATTTAAGGAATTTAGTATAAAAATTTGTATGATTAGCAATGATCAAACTAATATTCCAATAATACGAAACTTTAGATCTATTGCATTGGCGGTATAATTGTGGATAAAATGTATGTTGATGGGCACCCAAATCTTTATAGAGATTTAAAAAGCGGTGCCATAATAAATGAAAGTGATACAAATTATAAACTATACATGGAACAGTATCAATCAAGACAACTTAAATCTAGACGAATTGATACCATTGAAAATGATCTAAATAGTCTTAAATCTGAGATTAGTGAGATTAAATCTTTGCTTTTGAAATTAAATGAACGATCTTCCATTAACTAAACAATTTACTCTTCAAAAAATTTATAACGATATAGATTCTTTAAACGAAGAGGATGCTAAAAAAATTGCAAAAGAATTTGCAAAATTATACCATATACAACAACATGTCGTGATGAATTTATTAATTAGAAAGTAAATTACTAAAAGGTCTCCTTATAAATACTAAGGAGACCTTTTTATATAAATATTTTTAAATGGCAGCTGTAAAAAATTTATACGTTGACCAAGGTACTGACTTTAGTGTTCAACTAACAATTTACGATGATAATAATTCCCCTTGGAATTTAACTGGATACACTGGTCAAGCTAAAATAAGAAAATCTTATTATAGTTCAACTTCTGTAAATTTTACTCTATCTTTTCATGCTGTCAGAACTACTGGAGTGATTACTCTTGAATTGAATTCTTCACAAACATCTTTATTAGAACAAGGAAGATATTTATATGATGTAGTTATTACCAATCCATCCAATAAAAAAACTAGAGTGATAGAAGGTATTGTTACTATCAATCCAGGGGTAACATGAACGTAAACGTAACACTTCCAAATAGTCCACGAATAAAATCTACGGTTTCAAACCAACCTCAAGTAATAACTGTTTCTTCTAGTACCGGGCAAAGATTATCTTCATTAAATGATTTGGATATGACTAATGCTCAAAATGGAGCCCTTCTACAATATAATAGTGTTACGGAAACTTGGGTAGCAACTAACATCATCGAAAATTCTGGTCTAACTATCAATTGTGGGAATTACTAACCTGTACGGAAAATAGAAATGGCAACTATCATCAAAATTAAAAGATCTAGTACAACCAATGTTCCTAATCTTGGACAAGGTGAATTGGGATACTCTTGGGGTGCTGGAACTTACACAGATGCCCAAAGTGCTACGGTAGCATCTTATGGTAAGATGTACCTAGGAACAGGTACTGAGACTGGAGGTATTGCTGCAAATATTGAAGTTATTGGTGGTAAATATTTTACCGACATGTTAGATCATAGTCATGGAACATTAACTTCAAACTCTGCAGTAATAGTTGACTCTGCATCTAAGATTAATATTTGGAACGTAGATAATTTAACTTTAGATGGGAATACTATTTCATCTACAAATACAGATGGAGATATTAATTTTGATCCAAATGGTGCTGGAGAAATTGTAATACCAGATGACACACATTTAACTTTTGGTACTAGTAAGGACACCAAAATTAAATATGATGAAGCCACTGATGATAGGTTAGAAGTTACTGGTGCGGATTGGAATTTTGCTAGTGGAGTTGCAATTTCAATTAGTGATGCAACTACATCAACTACAACAACTACTGGTGCTTTAGTTGTTTCTGGTGGAGTTGGCATTGGAGGAAATCTAAATGTTGCAGGATCTATTAATGTAGGAGCACTTGGATCCACAGATCTTACACTTAGTGGAGATTTAACTGTACAGGGCGGAGATATTAATGTAACCAACGTAGCTACAAATATTAATCTTAAAGATAATACTGCATCTGCATTAGCTATCAAAGAAGGTGCTAATGTATATTTCAAAATTGATACAACAGATGGATCTGAGTTAATTACTCTAAGTACTTCTAATGTTATAATTGATAATGATTTGCAAATTAAAGGTGGTGATTTAACCACCAATCAGACAACTTTTAATCTATTAAATTCTACAGCTACCACTGTAAATGCATTTGGTGCCGCAACTACATTAGAACTTGGTGCGTCCACAGGAACAACTAACATCAATAATAATCTTGATGTAGATGGAGATGTCAATATTGATGGTGGAGATTTAACAGTTTCCA
>JACCDU010080486.1_pt1 | contig 30071 bp, 36 predicted proteins | sample 7446081 | NCBI WGS metagenome assembly JACCDU01 (sample SAMN15323447, study PRJNA562643) | freshwater metagenome | isolation source: river surface water | place: USA:Blue River Watershed | collected 2017-08-17
GGAACTGTTGTCGTTGTCGTACTTGAAGAAGTAGTAGTTGTTGTAGTTGTTTCTTGAACTGTCGTAGTAGTCGGGACTGTGGCAGGGACAGTCGTTGACGGGACAGTAGTAGTAGAGGTCGTCGTCGAAGTCGTGGATGAGGTTATAGATGCCCATAACGACAGGTTACTGATTGTGAGATGACCTGGTTGGCAACAGGTGTCTACCGAGTATTGCCTGAACGTGAAAACATCACCCTCGTTAACGGGTACAGATAGCGAACCAGTCGAATTGTTTTGTTGTGTGAGCAAGGTGTATGCACCGTTTACTGCGTACTGTGGCGGGTCGTACCACCAACCGTCATTGGTTTGGTATGCCCAAGTGAAATCAACTGTGTCTACATCTGCGGGGATTGTGGTTTCAATCTTTATCCAGTTAGCACCAGGGCAACCGCCATCAGGACCATGCAAAATAATGGTGTTGTCAACTACTTCGATGGAGGCTGTGGCACAGGATTGTGATGCTGTCCATTCGCCAAGTGTGTCGGCTTTAGCAGGTTTCGCAAAGAGTGCGAACAGTACTGCGGGGATGAGTATTAGCCAGCGGGTGTTGCGACCCATGCCAGGGTTTCTTCATCCCAAAGATAATCAACACCTAAACCTGTTTCACTGTCATATGCGTCATTTGGAAGTTGCACTGGAGGATTCCAGTCATGGTTCGCATCTAGTGACCAAGACGGATATGGTTGCGGCTGAACAAATACGTCTGCATCAGGGTCGTATGAGTACCCAACCCCTGCATGTTGTTTACGAATTCTATTGTTATAACTACTTTGAATCCATGTACCACCGAACAAATTATGGCACCATTCAGAACCATTTTCTTCATGTTCGTCAGCGACGACAATCAACTGTATAACTTTGTTATTGGAATCTATTTGTGCAAAATGTGCCATTATTTCCTCATCACGCAATTACAAGATTTCCAGTAGAAGTAAATGTACGAACCGTGTAAGAACCGCTAGTTGTAACTGTTCCACCAGTAATTGACAACCCAGAAGCATCTGCTGTCAAGTATCTAACAATTACGATACCGCTACCACCAGCGTTGCCAGTTCCCAAGTTTCCACCACCACCACCACCGCACCCCCTGTTTGCTTCTCCTGCTGTTCCTTGATAGTCAAAGTTTCCACCGTTGCCACCGCCGTTAACACCAAATGCTGGCAAATATCCTGGGTTCACAGTTCCACCACAACCACCAGCAGAGCGAATAACTGAAGTTCCAGTAAACGAGTTTGCCGTACCCGCATCACCTACGGCTGGTGTTCCAGTACCACGACCAGCACTTCCGTTAGAACCATTAGCAGTAGCACCAGCACCACCAGAACCAGCCGTATTTGGGGTCCCTCCAGCACCGCCACCACTAGACGATGTAGTAGTCAAGAGGGTGATGCTAGATGCGCCGCCACCACCAGCAGCACCACCACCAGCACCAACAGTTGCTAAATAGGTTCCAGCACCGATGGTTTGAATAGCACTTTGAGTTTGACCGCCGCCGCCACCACCGCCACCACCTTCACCAGATTTGTTTCCACCACCGCCACCACCAGAAACAACAAATGCTTCAATAGCAAGTGATATTACTGAACCACCAGCGAAGTACGAAGAAACCTGGTTCGTGTTACCACGTCGAGTACGCGGGGCAAGAGAACCACCACTAATGGCTTTGCCACCCGCGGTTGTATTCAAAAAAGAAGGCACTTAGTACCCCTTACGCAATTACGTTGACGTACCCGCTGATACAAATAACGTTAGTTGTCGCAGCAAATGCACGAACAGTCAACGCCGTAGCGTTGCCCTTAATCAGCAAACCTGGGACAATCAGATACAAACCGTTTTCTGCTTTAACCGTATATTCGATGTGGTCATCAGGGGAAGCAGCACCGCCCCACTCAATCGTCAACTTCACATCAGAAGCAGAAGTGTTAACCGCATACAACCAAACCTCATGCAAAGTCGTAGTTGTGGTTGAACCCGTATGGATGAGCGTACCTGCGGTTGCAGTAGCAGCGACCTTGATTTGCTTGCCGTCTGTTGAACCGCTGAGGATTGTTTTGCTGAACGTTGCCATGATGCTCCTATGTTAGCCGAAGATTTGTGATGATAAAACGAACTGGTCGTCTTCAACAACCCCGCTCGCTAGTTTTGCCATTGTTATTGCGCCGTCAGCAATCTTTGCTGTAGTCACATTGGAATCTAAAATCTTTGCGGTAGTAACAGCATCAGATGCCAAACCAGCCGCAGGAACCTGCTTCCAAGCTACACCGTTTGTAGCCGAAGAATCAGCAAGTAACGCATAATCGTTTGTGCCAACAGCCAAACGGTTCAAAGCCGAACCAGTAGTGACCAACAAGTCACCCTTAGTCGTAAGCGCGGCGGCTACCGCGTTCGCTTGGTCAGCGTCAACAGCGGTGAAAACTGGATAGCAGGTAGCACCAGCGTTATGTGAGGTGGCGGTAGTACCGTCAACTCCACGGGTGATGCTTGATAGCGAGGAGCCTGAGCGTGAACCTACAAGTACTTTTTCTTCGGTACTAAGACCTGGGTCGATAACCATGTAGAACGAACCATTAGCGGTGTTGTTCCAGTTTGTTACGTCACCAGTAAGAAGCGCAGAGGTATCGCCAGAGGTAATGGCATTTGTCAGGGTGCATGCGGGTGCCGCACCTGCATATGACCGTCTCGCTGCGTATGGCATTTATAACTCCTAGTCTTGTACTGAACGCATTGTAACTGTACAGGTTCCCTCTAGGTCCCAGTTGGACTGGTACCCGTCAGCAACCTCAAATTGTAAGTCTTCTAATACTACAGAAAATGTTTCAGTGTTTTCTTGGTAGTTTACCACACGCGGATTTGTTACTAAATCGCGTAAAGCTCGTAGTTCTGATTCAACATCGAAGTAGTAGTCGGTGTCGCGGACATGCAGACGGTGGTGCATGAGGATTGGTACACGGAATACTTGGCTTCGGGCTGGGCTGGCATAGGCTCGTGCCATCCAACGGGTAAGGGTTGGTCCTTCGGTGGCTGAAGCTCTGGTTAGTACAAGTTTGAATTTGGCTTCAATGAACTTGGACTGTGGTCCTGTTGCCACCGATTCAGTTGCGAATGGTGTGGTGTGTGGGGACATTTCAACATAGTTTGCTGAGTCGATGGAGATGCTTGGGGTGATGGTCCCGTATAGCGGGGTGGTTCGGATGTCGAACTTGGCTACGAACTTGCGGTCTGGGATACCCCAACGGTAAGTGCCTGTAACAATTTCTGCTGACTCAACAAGATTGGCTGAGTCTTCTGCGATGATTCCTACACCACTTATCCAGAAGCAACGTTTGTTGTTGAATGTGATTAGTCCGTTGACCGCTGCGGTTGAGTCATACATTAGGTCTGTGGCATGGGCTGGGGTATTAGCAGAGATAAATGTTCCAAGGTCGAGTCGACCCAACCCGCCAGACACACCGTCATAGTTTGTCCATGTGAAGTAGCTGTAACGTCCTTCGCTGGTGAACTTTGCTACTGCCCCAGAGGTTGGGATGATTTGTCCTGCGACTAGGTTGCTGTTGCCGTCGGTTGATGCGTAACGTACGCCTTTGTCTGTGCCGATGAGAATGTATCCAAGGTAACCAGAGATGGCGGAGACTACTTCTCCTGTTGGTAGTTCAAGTGCGACAACGCCAGCGTCTAGTGTGCCGTCTGCTTTGATGGTGATTTTGTAAATGAGGGATTTTTTGCCTGCGTATCCTGCGGCGTATACAGCGTTTTGACCTGTGGCTACACCCACCCATCGGAATTGTGTGTCGTCTGGGGTGATATGAGCGTTTTTAGAACCGCCAGAAGAAATAGTATGAAGAATACTGTCGTATGCGCCGAACATGTAGTTCTTGGCAAAGCCAAGCATGTAATAACTGTCAGTCGAGTTGACAAACTTGCTGCCTGAAATAACTGATACTGATGATGCAGGGTCGATGACACGCACACCGTCGCTAGGGAAAGCAAGGTAGATGCGTGAACCATCGGTTGCCATTGCCGCGCATGTTCCACCAGGTTCACCTGTGCAATCTGTCCATGTTGGTGATGATGCGTAAGGGTCGGTAGTGAATTTGACATCGCCGTTAAGTGCCGCATATACACGCCCGTCTTGTGCCACGACATGGGCAGAGGTTGCTGCTGACGCTAACGAAACTTTTGTTTTGTAATGAAGCGTCAACTGTCCCTTGGTCCAAGGGTTAACACCTTTGCTTGATAAGAATCTATAGTCCTGTGCTTCGGCGGTATCAGCATATTTCTGTCCTGCACCGTAATGCCAAGATGTTTCACCTCTGCGCCACAAACCTTGCGGGTTGATAGCGGATTCGCCTGGGCTGGTTGACTGGTCAACAGAATCACGGACTCGTGGTTCAAATCCTCGTGAGAATGTTCCAGCTTGCTGGTCAACAAGGAACGGGCGACCATCGATAGCGATAGGGAAAACGTCTGGTACAAGATTTGTTGTTGCTCCGCCAGCAAAGAACTGTGGAGATGGAATAAACGCGTCGGTGAACTTGTAAAGAGTTGTTGCCACGTTTAGTCCTTAGACAAAAATGTTGGGTATGACCTCTTTAGTCGGGCGGCTTCAGCTTGAATACGGTCGCGTCGTAAACGCTGCAAGTTAGAAACAGAACCTGCTACTGCACCAACAGGTACTTCTGCTGCACGGCGTGTGTCGCCTTGTGATTCAGTGAAGTTGCGTTTCATTTCTCGTGGTGACATCAAACGAATTTGTGCGCCAAGTGCAACGATGTCTGTGACCGTATCTTGAATCCCGCCAGTTGTGTTTATGTCAGAGGATTCGGTCGAAGCGGTCACATATGGTGCTTTATAGACAATGCGAAGGCGACCTGGGAATACTCCTTGGTCGAACCGTAGCGCATAGCCTGATGCGAAGTCATCTGTTGGGACATCACGCACAAGGCGTACTTTGCGTGCAACAGGATAATCATCAACCATGTAACGGACAGAGACGTTTAATAGGTCAATAATTGCGGTGACACCCGTGAGGTTAATCATGGTATCTGAACCGTTGTAATCAATGTCCAAAGTTTTAACTTGAAATAAACCGTTCAAAGGCGAGGACAGGTCAGCGATTTCATCGTTGACTGCTTCCAACACTTGTGCGCGTGGGAAGCGTGGACTGACGGTAATGATTGCATCTGCTGTGTGTGATGCTGCTGTTGTTCCGTTGAAGCCGCGTTCTACGGTCATGGTTTTTGTGCCGCTGTCAGTTGCCCAGATGTACATGAGTTCTGAGTCAATTTCACAAACCTGTCCAGCACGCAACCCTTCAAGTGGGTACGTTGTTACAACACTCGTCGCTGACGAGTTGATGCTGGATGCCAGTTTGTTGCGCGGTTCAACCGTCCCCGATAGCAGTTGTCGCAACGTCCTGTCAATGACGGTTGCGGCTGTAGTCATTTACTTCTTTTTCTTAGGCTTTTTGCCGTACTCCATGGCACGTTCTTTTTTGCCTTCTTCCATTTCGTGCTTCTTCTTTGCACTCTTAGACTTGTACATTTCACCTTTGACAGACATAATTACATGCCCTTCTTTTTCTTGGACTTGCCCTGCATCTTCATAGGCTTGCCAGTTTTCTTGGCTTCCTTCTTAGCAGCTGCCATTCCTTTAGCACCGTAACCGAACTCTTTTTTTCCTACCATTGGCATAATGTCTCCTGTCGACTCTTAGATGTTACCATTTAACTTTGTCCGCCCAGTATGCTGCGGACATCTTGCCTTTGGCAATGTTCTTGGCATGGCGGGCTTTGAAAGCTTTGTTTCTGGCGGTGCCTTCAGAAGAACCTTTGACACCCTGTTGACCGAATCTGATGAGTTTCACCTTGTCACCTGACTTGGCTAAGACTGCATGGGATTTGTTGGCGTTCGGGGTTCGCTTTGGTTTGTTATAACCAGAGAACTTTTCCCCTCTGTACTCAATCATTTCTGTCCTTTTGCCCAGGCATTGTCCACCAAGTTTGGGTATGGTCTGCCTGCTTTTTTTGCGCGGGCTTTAGCCGCATCTTTCTGGGATGGTGTTAATGGGGTGGATTTTTTGTTTGGGTTTTTTGTTTCCCAAAATGCTTTCTTCTTCATTGTTTCTCCACTAGGTATCCTGATGCACGGAGAACCTCGCGCACGTTTAACACTACAGGATAGGTGATACCAGGTTTCAGGTCAATGTTATGGGTGCCGATGCTGGCTTTTATTCTGCGGTTGACTTGTATTTCGCACATAGGTTCTAGGGGTAGCCATTTGCCTGCGGCACGGTTCCCTGATGGTTTAACTATTTGTAGGAGTTGGTTTGCTGAGGTGTCCCAGTTAAATGCCGCGGTTTCTGAAGCATAAGTTTCTGCTTTCTGACGGTAGCGTTCACGATGTTCGCCGATGTCTTTGATGGCTTCGGCTAGGGCTTCACGGTCAGGTTCATCCCAGTCACCCATGTTTTGCCAGACACCTTTGGCGGTGGGTACTGGTGTGGTGGGAATGCGATGGGTGGCTAGGTCGGAGAATTCTCGATGCCCGTGAGCGTCAGACAGGATGGTGGGTACGCCTACTGAGATTGCTTGGAGTGGCATCAGTCCGAAGCCTTCACCTCGTGACACCGATATGAAACAATCCATAGAACAAACTAGGTCGCGTTCTTCTTCTTCGGTCATCCATTGGTCATGTACCACCACGTTCGGATAATTCAAGTTCTTTGGGGCAAACAAGTGTGGTGGGACTATCTTGATATGTAGTTCAGCATTGGGCAGGTTTAGTTCTAGGAATGTTTCCAGTACTACGTCTAGTCCTTTGCGGTACCATTCTGAGCCGCCGCACAATATCTTGTATTTGTCGGTGCGTTGTATTGGTTTTGGGTGCCAGATGTTGCGGTCAACACCTAACGGTATGACATGCACGTTGTCGTGATGTTGGGAAAACAAATCAAAGTTATGCAGGCTAGGAACAATGACTGTCTCAAAGTTGTGCAGATAATCAGAAAACTCTTTGGGTAGCCAGTTCGTTTCCCACATCGTCAACAGGCTTGGCTTCTGGTCTTCCAACCAGCCTTTAATAAGGTTCGGTCTAAGAGCGAACACCACATGTTCTGCGTCGTCACACAGGTTTACTTTGCTGGCTAATGCTGTCTTAAGCCCGACAACCATTTTGCCGTACCCGACTTTAGGGATGTCAACCCCAACAAGTTTTAGATTGTTGGAAGAATACCTGTCTCCACTTGCCATGCTTCCTGTGCTTTCTTTTCCACGTTGGCAGCACCATCAATCCTCTTAGGTTGCAAACCGTTAGCGCGAAGACGTTTGTATGCTGGCATATCTTTGTTCCAGTTACGTTCTGTTTGGTTAATCTCCGCTACCTTAGCCCCTCTGCTAGTGGTTGTGTTGGTTCCCATGCGGACACCTGCGACTCTGCAGCCGAAGCATCCTTCAACGTCTAGGTTCGGATGTGTTTCCCTGTGTTTCATGAAATGTATTCCCCATATCCTGCTGCGGTTAAAGCTGCTACTTCTGCAGCATCAATTTCGTTGTCGTGTCCGCCATAATACACTTTGGAAACCATGTCAAGGCTTGACGGTTGGTTGTCGGTATAGGTTCCGTTGGTAAGCAAAAAGATGTTCCGTCCACGCGGTGATGCTTCTATCCTGCCGCCAAGACGATTTGCTAGACGCTGGTCTTTGGATAACCGTAACCCGCCCATATAATCCCCGACGATTACTGGAACTACGAAGTTGTCGGTCGGTGGTCTGAATGTTGCCATTAGGTGATACTACTTCCATATCCTGCTGCTGTGAGTTCATCGATTTCTGGTTGCGTAAGAAAATTGTCGTGTCCGCCGTAATATGTTCGGGTGATGCGTTCTGGTCTGCGCGGGTCGGTGGTGGTGTAACTGCCATCGATAAGACGGTAAAGGTTTTTTGCGCGGGAACCTTGTGGTGTGTGTGCAAATAGTCTGTCTGGTGATTCTTCAGAAAGTCTGACAGCAAATGGGTAACCTTCGGTTATTGGGACACGGAAGATGTGGGACTTGTCCCAGTTGGCGGTTGCTGTTCCGTCGCCTGTCCCTGTTGCTGTAGTTCGGCGTGTTCTTGCACCAACCACAGTCCCTGACCCTGTGCCTGAACCTTCCGCCGTGCGTATAGCCGTGAGTATTCGCGTCGATGTCGACGTGCCTTCACCTTCGCCGCTGCTAGTTCTGAATACAACACGGTTGACAACAATAGTCGATGTGCCTGTACCGTTGCCGATTGCCGTTCTAACAGGAATAATTTTTTCTGCAGCACCAAGATAAAAGCGTCCACCGTTTCTGAACGGGAAACTAAAGTCGGTTAACTGGTCTAAACGACTTTGTGATGTGGTGGACCCCACACCGCTGCCCGACGCTGTGCGAGGCGCAATATGCAATCCCGTTGAATCCATCGTGCCGACACCCGAACCAGTAGCCGAACGTGGCACCACCTTGATTGCTGTGGCTGTTTCAGTTCCTGTTCCGCTTCCTGTGCCTTGCCGCTGTTTTAAGACATACGCAAAAGACGATGCGGTCCCCGTCCCCGATGCCGTAGCAGTAACGGTGAGAACCGCACGAACACCCAAATAGAAACGACCGCCGAAACGGTAAGGGAAACTGAAGTCAGTTAACTGACCTAAACGAACCTGCGCTGACCCTGAAGCGACAGATGCAGAACCATCACCTACACCAGTAGCGGTACGACCAACAACACGGAAATAGGTTGCCCGATAAAACGGACGGGTATCACTAAACGGTTCTGTAAAACCTGTGACTGCTAATTGCGCCATAAGGGGTTATCCCCTAACGGCTAGTCGAGCGACAGCGTGAGAGAAGTGATTTGAAAAGTGTCACCAGCGGTCACGGCTGCTGATGTAGATAGTGCGCCAGTCCACAAACAGTTGCCTGATGTAGCTGCATCCCAAAGCGACCAATGGCTGTAGGTTTCTGTTGCTGCCACGTTTACCCATTCAATAGTCCCAGATGATGCCATAGAACCAGATGATGCTGCCGAGAATGAGATTGCTTTGCGGGTAGCTTCGGTTGCAGCGTTAGATGTTCCTGCTTCACCAGCGTCTCCCGTATGAAGTTTTACATATGTGGCGGCAACAGCAAATGAAGTATTGCGGAGCGTGTCCAGTAATGCTAGTTCTGCGTAGTTAGAAATCGACATTGTAAACCTTTCGTGTTATATGACTATAGCAAAACGAAAGCCCCCCACCTCCCGTACTAGGGGAAATGAGGGGCTTTTGTCTCAACCTTCAGCCATGTAGTTGGCTGCTTGGTTAGTTATTAGTTAGCACCAATGCTTGATGCTGACTCGATGCGGCGGAGCGATGCTTCGCGGAAGCGACCATAGCCACCCAACCAGTACCAACCCAATGGCTGCAAGCGCATGAGGAGGTCGGTTACGTTGCCACGGACAATCTTCGGTACTGCACCGTTTCCGTCCTGTACGCTGTACGCCTTTGCAAGAGCCTGACGACCCATGATGTGCGTGCAATACGCGTCGATTGAACCAGTTGTGCTGGTACCGTTCGATGCGTTGGTGAATACCTTTGCGCGTGGGGTTTCGATGAAACGTACGGATTCGAACAAGCCGATTTCGCCGTTGTAGATTCCCTCTGGGTTGACGTAGTTAGCAGGGGTGCGCCATGCTGCTGCGTCAGTTGCCGAACGGAAGTCGTACGATACGTCTGGGTGGATAAAGCCGATGTATGAACCGTTGAAGGTTGCTACGTTGGCTCCACGGAGCTGTGCGACGGTCTTGCGAACGTCGTCAGCGGCGAGTACGTCGTCAGCCGAGATTGACTCACGGCTCGTTGGTGTGGTTGAACCACCAGTTGCATAGACAACGTTGGTTCCGCCAGCAAGAACTTCACGGACAACCTGGTCGATTGAATCGCCTGCATTGTATCCGATGATGTTTGCTGCTGCAGAGTCAACATCCAAGAACGCTGTTCCACGCAACTTAGCGGTGGTTACTACTGCGTTACCGTATTCGTTGAGGGTTACGGTTACTTGGCTGTCGGACAATGCGGTTGGGGTTACGTCGGTAACTTCGTTCAACGTTGACGTTGCTGCTGCAATGTCGCTGAAGATGGTGAATGTTACGCCAGTTCCTGGCATTGCCTGTGCTACTGGTTGTACGTCTGCTGCCTGGTCGAAGAGGAGTTCTGAACGAAGGGCGAAGTACGCCAAACGGTCAAACGCTACCTGGTCTACGGACAGTGACGAGGTTGTTGTTTCGCCTGCCATTTTAATTTTTCCTTTGGTTTAGAGGTTTATGAATTTCCTAATGCTATTCGTGCCTCTGCCAAAATTGCGTCTACTTCTTGTGGGTTCCGCGCATCTTGTAGTCTGCGGTTCCAGTCGATTGGTGGTTGAGCGGTTTGTGAACCTGCAGCAATTTTTGCTGTTCGGTTCCAAGCTTGTGCTTCTTCCACTAACGGGCTTGGTTCTGGGGGACTAATCAATTGTGCTTCCACTGCAGCTTGTCTGATGGACTCTGGGGAAAGTTCACCGTCATAGCCTTTAACGAAATACTTTGACGCTGGTGCAGTCAGGTCGATGCCTGCTTTCACGAACGCTAGTTCTCGTTTGGCTGCGTCGGCTTCGGCGAGAAGTTTTTTGGCTTCTGCGTTTTCCTTTTCCAGTTGACGCATCCTTGCCCTAACAGGGTTTCGGTTGTCTTCCATCTGGTCTTCGCTGTCGTAGTTGTCAATATCTGACATATGGCACTCTCCTTTTGCCCACATCACTCTGGAGGGTAGTGATGGCTGCTGTTGATTTGTCACCCCTATTGCTCCGCACGGTTCGGGGGTTGCCCGTGAAGGTATTACGAACTATAACACATTACATGCCGACTGTGGTGAGCCCTGTCTGTTGTCCGCCTTGTCCTGCGAATCCGCCGCCTGTTTCAAATGCTGCGGTGCGTCCGCGTCGGCGGCGTGCGATTCGTTGTGCTGCGGCTTGTTCGTTGGTGAGTACTCCTGAAACGATTTCTTCTTGGGTGAGTGCTTGTTCACCTAGGAGGTTTGTTTGGAATAGTTCTTGTTGTTGTCCGATTTGGGTGAAGCCTTGTTGTGCTTGTTCTGCGCTTACACCTTGTTGGGCTAACTGTTCTGCTTGTGCGGTTGTGATTTGCATGCCGCCCTGGGTTACGCCTGCTGCAGCGATTTGTGCGGCACGGGCTTTACGTTCTATTTCTTGACCCGATTTGAGTGGGTCTAGGAAGTAGGCGGCGATGTCTCCGTCGGTGAGGTCTGGGACCATTCGTTTGAGTTGGGTGACTACTTCTGGGCTGGCTTGTGTTACTGCGTTATACCCTTGTTGTATTCTTTGGGCTAGTTCGACTGGGGAAATGTCGTTGGCGATGAAGTTAGCGAAGGCTTCTTGGGTGTCGTAGAAGCCTTTTGGCATGCCGAGGTTCTTCAAGTTTGTTTTGTATGACATTTCCTGGTTGATGTACTCAGCCTCAGAAAGCTCAGGCAAACCTTTAGCCACACGGTCAGCGTTACCTTTGAACCGCTCTTTATAGATTGGTGTTTCACGGATAGACCCGAACAAAGCATCAGCGTTACGCACCAATGTTGTGTCAGCCATAACAGCCTGATTCAAGGAATCGAACAATCCTTCAAGACCATAACGACGAAGCACGGCTTTGAGTTCATCGGCAGCAGCATTACCAACTGGTAACACCGTAGGGGTGGATGGGGTTACAGGGTTATAAATTGTTGTTGGGATTGCTGGACCAGTCGGTGCTTCATTGCTTGGTTTTGCTGGGGTAGCAACAAAATCTGGCAGCGTCGTTGCGGTGTCATTCGCTGGACGTTGAGCCAACTGAACCTTAGCTGTAATTTGCTTACGACCTTCAGGAGTAGCAGATAATTCAGCGAAACGAGCATTAAGAGCAGCAGTATCAACAGGCTTACCAGCAGCTTGAAGTTCAGCGGTGCGCTGTTGAATAAATAATTCTTGGCGTTCTTGTTTAGTCAAAGCCATAATGGTTAACCTTTCACTGCTCCGAAACCTCTAGTAATAGTAGAAGCCACATCACGATACAACGTCTTAGCCTCATCAGTTGACTGCCATTCAGGCAATGTACGCAGGAACTTACCCCACTCTGTCACATTCATCAGGCGAGTCTCATTCGTGTTCGGGTCCTGGTATGACAACAAACGCCCCCACTTGTTTGCATCCGTGAAGTCAATCGTGTACGGGTCGATACCGAGAGTGCTTGCAGCGACAGCACGATACGTTGCCGTAGCCTGTGCGACAGTACGACCAGCGTCCAATTGTCCTTTCAACGCAGGATACAAGTTCTCTGCGTCACGGCGCATCATCTCTTTAACCTGTTCAGGGGTCATCGTTTTCATGATGAGGTTCTGGGAGTATGCGTTGATAGTTGCATCATCGAGTTTGATGCCGTAGTCGATAGCGTATTGGCGAACCGCCGCAGCATCCAATCCTTTAGTGGCGGCTTCACCCGCTACACCACCAGGGGTTCTGCCAGTTTTGGCTACCTCTGCGCCAACATAACGTGCGGTTTCGTTAGCATCCCAACCATATTTAATTGCTTGTGTAGCAAGATTTTTTAACGCAACAGGGTCTAGCGAATAGCCTTGTTTACCAATATAGGTTTCAAGTTCGAACTGTTTAGCATTGATGTCATTGGCAAGAGTGGTTGGGTCTGTGGTTTGCTTGTCAAGATAGGCGCGTTCTTTAGCGTCTTTTGTTTTCGACCATTCCGTTGACTGGACAGCGTTAAGGAAACGGTCTTTAGTCCATTTCTGTTTTACAGCTTGGTCGATGATTGCTTGCAACTCTGGTACGGACTGGTATAGGTCTGCTATCCAACCGTATTGTTCTTTGGCGTATTGGAACCATGCTGGGGTTCCTTTGGCTGGTGGTTTAGTTTCTGTTGTTGGTTCGGTTGCCATGGTTATCCTTGCATCCAGTCAGATAGTGCGCCAATATATGACGAATAGTCGTTTGCTTCTGCCTCTTCAGGCGAAAGTTTTTCTGCTTGTTTCTCAGCAAAAACCTCAGCGTTAGGTGGCTGGGTAATGACTCCGCCTGTTGCAGCACCCATCTGATATTGCTTATCAAGTTGGTTGTATGCCTGTACAAGTTTGTTCATTTCTTGCTCAGACAAGGTGCGACCTAATGCTGATTGTGCGCCACCTTCAAATGCTTTCTTCAAAGTGTCAGGGTCGTTGAGACGGAATGCTTTAAGACCGCCACCTGCAGATGGAACAGGGTTTGTTGCAAGATACGCCAATGCTTCATCCAATGATTTGCCACGCAATGGACTGGCAGGGTCAGAGTTAATAAGATTAATTTGAGTTAGGGCTTTAGAAAACGCTGACTTCAAGCGAGGGTCAGAACGGTTACCACTTGATGGGATGTATCCAGGTACTGCTTTTCGTAGTAGCCCTTGGTATGAGGTGAGTTTGTCTGTTGAAATTTTGTAAATGATGTTGATGTCATTGGTCGTGAATGTGTATGGTTGGTCTACTGTCCCCCACGTTTTTGGGATTTGATAATTCGGGTCAATCCCGCCCAGGGGTGAGCCATCGGTGGCTGGATTCGCTCTTGCTTCAGGTTCACATTCACCTGTTATCGGGTTTTTTACATATCCTTCTGGACAATCAGCCATGATTACATTCCTATTTCTGGTGGTTCGAACTCTCTAGATAATACATTTTCCCATAGGGCAGCAAACTCTGGATACTTTTCTGCCAGACCATAACCAGTGTCATAAAGAGCCTGACGGAGAGCTGAACCACCTTTTGCTTTACGCCAACTATCGTTAGCCAAAGCAGGGTCCTGTGATGTAACAGCATTAACTTGTGCCGTTCTGTAATCCCAATACAGTTTCAAAGCTTTGCCAGTTGGGGTAGCCAAAACTTTTTTATCCTCAACCATTTTGGTTATCTGACGAATCTCATTAACTAGTTCACGTTCACGTTCACCGCTGGTTGCCGCAGGGTTCCACATTGGGAACTGCTTTTTAAGGGTATCTGCATAGGCTTTCATGTCGGCTTTGTAGTCTTCTGAACGTGTGATTTGCTCAGGGGTAAAACCTTGCTGGATACCGAACTTAAGGTATTGGTCTTTCTTGTAGTTGTATGCGCTCCAAGCCATGCTGTTTAGGGCTTTTTCTTGGCGTGCTTCGATGTCGCGTGGGGTGCGCAGACCGATAGCACTTTGTGATGAATAGGCTTTGAGGTCGAATTCTCCGCCTTGTGGTCCAAGGTAGCCAGCTACTAGCGGGTATTTGTCTAGGAGGTCACCGTTTGAGCGTGTCCATTCTGCGAATTCTTTGGTTGGTGCAAGACCTGGCATTGCGTTGGTTCCGCCAGCAAGGAATATCCATGCGTCGGGACCGTATTTGCCCAGGAACTGTGCTACACCGTCGGTGTATGTTCCACCGTTTTTGATGGCGGTGTCGGTCATGGTGCGAAGTTCGTCCATCGCCATGCCTGTTGTAACGTTTCCGCCGTCTACTTCGGTGAAGTATTTGGTCATTGATGCGCCTGGGAGCAATATTTTGAAGAATGATTTTATTGCTAGTAGTGCATCGGTCTTGTTGACGGCATCGTTAAGTATTGTTTCACGTTCTTGTTCGGTTGCTGGGACACCGTTTCTGTTTGAAGCAATATTGGTGAGAACGGCGTTAAGTGTTGATGCACGAATACTGTCATTAGTTTCTGTTGCACCCAATGCTTGCAGGTTGGTAACTAAATCGAATGTTGTTCCGCCACGCGCTGCAGATGTTCCAGATGCAATCATTCCTTGCAACCACGGTGCTGCAATATAATCAGCAATTTTTGTTCGTGCTTGTGGGTCACCGAACGGGAATAATGTTTCTCGCAAGTTGGCGTAGGCTTGCGATTTAGGGAAAATCGAGTCCATTACCATCGCACCGAAACCAAAGAATCCTGGAACTGCAGAACCAAGCATACTAAGGTTCTTTGTTTGAATTCGTTCTTCTGCGTTCAAACCAAGCATTGAATACACTTCGCGTGAGAATGGAAGTGCTACTGCTTGTTGACCCGTGTCTTCATCGGTAAAGATAATTCCGCGTCCATCTTGTCCGCCAGCCCAACCTGGAAGTTCGGCACCCATCAAACCTTCTTTGGTTTGTCGAGCGGCTTCTAGCATTTGTGGGTTTTCTGCCATGAGCCTTCCCCATACGCTCCATTGTTCTTTCCAAGCATCAAAGAACCCAAAGAGCAGGGAGTGGCGTGAACCAAAGTATGACTTTTTCGATGAATCATAAAGCAAGTCCCCAACTTGTTTATCACCAAACATGTCACCTAGCAGTTCTACTTGTTTACGTGTCGCTGTTCCGCCTGCGCGTGGCAGTTCGGCACGAACACCATCTTTAATCCAGTCGGCAGCTTTACTTGCGTCAAGTGCGTCCATCATTTTTTGTGCTTCTTGCGGGTCCATTGATGGAATTAATTCAAGAATTCGTTTCCATTTATTGTATTCCCAATAAGGTCCACGAGCATATTTTGCTGAAGCATTGCGGTATAAAACGAAACCTTTTGTGAATAAGCGGTCACGGCGCAATACTGCTTCTGTTGCTTCGGTGGCAGCAAATGGTGCAATTTTTGCTGTGTTTGGATTTTGCAATAGATTGTCGCGTACCCAATTGTTAAAGTTTGTTGTTGGTTCGTACACGTTAATAACAGTTGATGTTTTTACTTTCCATCCGCTGTTGTCAATAATTTTTTCTGTACCAAGTTTTCCAGTAGCAATAGCACCAATCGCCGTTCTGTCGCCGCCAGTACGAGTAAGAATGTCGTTATAGATTGTGTAAATCCAAGCCGAGTTGCCCTCAACGGAAGTCAACGGCGTTAGTTTGCTCATGCCGTTGATACCCTGTGACCTGATTGCTTTATCCCAAATTTTTTCAAATACTGGTTTTAGGTCGCCATTCAAAAATCTATTAGGTAGTTGTAGTACAGCGTCGGAACCGCCAGCAAGCATTGCTTTTGCAACTTCTTGGTACTCTGGAGTTTCTGACATTTGAACTATGTCGCGAGCGGTACCTTTAACCCAGTTAACATTTTTTGCGTTCTTTGGGTCAATGATTGGATTCCCAGACATATCATAAGCAATGTCTTTTATTGCATTGCCGCGCATTTGACGCACATAGTTCAAAACACTTTGGTCTGCTAATTCGTCAGCCATTAAACCTTTAGCTATTTGAGTAACGTTCCTACCAGTACCTGGGAGCGATTGATTAATGCGTTCTTCAAATAACGCGATTTGGTCTAATAATTCTTTTTTAGTTCCATGTTTCGCTATAAACGACTGAAGCAAATCCGTATATATAGTTACGCGCCCAGTATCTCCAGCAGCACGAGCAGCTGCAAGACTCGCTTGCAAATCATCGATTCGTTCTACTAATGGTTCAAGTTTTGCTACTTCTTTTGCGGTTTTAATTTCAACACCAAATGTGTTTATGTTGACATGACCACTAGCAATCAATGCTTTTAATGAACTAATACTTAATTCTTCTGCAACTGCAATCCGAAGAAGTTCGTCTGGAATAATTCTTGTCACCATGCGAATTGGTGCTGGCGCACCAAGTGCTGCTGGTTTTGTCCACCTAGCTTGGAATTTTTCAAGGGCATCAAAAAATGTTGGTTGAAGCAATGCTTCCATTGCTTTATTGCCACGGAATGGAGCAAATGCTTGCCATAGATTTGTGGTTTCCCTAATTACTTGTTTAAGTTTTTCTGGGTGGACCATCATGAAACCTTTAGGAATCATGTCGGTTGAACGAATTACATCACCAGTTCCGTCTGCAAGCCACGACGCTGGGTAACCTTCACCCATAGCATCCCATGTCCACTGAGCAATATCATCTGTATCACCTTTATATTTGACTAACTGTTCAATCCATTCTTGTGATACACCATTTTTTGTTAATGGTGATGAAAGCATTGTTGCCATCCATTGCTTTTTTAGTTCAAATCGCTTATCGATTTCACCGTTAACTACCGCTTTCATTGCGGATGACAGCATGTTGTGTCGTTGAGCAACAGGCACTTTCATTTCAATCATAAGATTGTTCATGTCTTTAACAGAACCCATTGGGTCATCAAATGAGAAAAACGTTGAATATGGGTCTGTTGCAAATTGGCGTGTTTTACCTGATGCCCATTGAGCAATTCGCGGACCAGTTTGTGTCGTCCAGCTTTTGATTACTCCAGGTACTTCTCTAATGTTATAAAGCGGGTCGCCAGATAGAACTGCTTCTTTTAGTACTGTGTGAATTTCTTTAACATCAACTGCTTTGTTTGCTTTTACGGCAGTATCTACGATTTCTTGAATTTTTACTGCGGCACCAATTGGAACGTTCCCGAGGAAGTAGTCGTATAGTTCGCCAGGATTTTTGAATGATGCAAGCTTGTTTAGGGTGAGTCTGCCATCAAAGGTGAATGGCATTTCATCGATTTTCATTGGGTCAAATCGGTATCCACCGCCTGCTACTGGTGTTAAACCAAGGTTTGACCTGAATGATTCAAGGCTGTTTGATGGTGGTCGGTATGCAACTGGTGGTGGTGAATCGTATGAAACTAGTGATTTGCCGCCAATTGCTTCGTCTGCCATTGCTCGTGCAGCGTCTTCTGCTTCTTGTGGAATTTTTGAACCAGGAGGAAGCATGCCGAAGAATTCTTTGACCATCCCAGCATCTTCTACTGAACCCCATGGCATTGTGATTGTTTCTTTTGCTGTGGTTGAAAGTCCTGCTGCTCGTCGTTCAGCAGCCCAGGTTTCATAAACTATGTCTGCTGCGCGACCTTCAAGCAATGTTGTTGCAGCAACCTGTTCAAGATTGAACGCTTTCATCAAAGACTTAACAGGGTTAGTAAATAGTGTCAGGTCAGTTCCAACGGTAAATACACCATCGGCGATTCCTGATATAACTTGTGCGGCGTAACCGTTGCGGTCAATATAGTTTTCTTTGATAAGTGGTTCAACTAGTGCGCGTCCAGCAGTCCAGGTTTTGCCTTCAATTTTTGGCAGTCCAGCGTCGTGTGCTTGACGGGCGCGTTCAAGAATTTGTCCTTCAGGAAAGAACCCAGCACCAAGGTCAAGGCGACCTTCTGTAACGGCTGATTTAATAATCTGGGTAATAATGTTTCCTTCGATTACAGTTTTTTTGTAATCTTCCCAGTCGTAGTTTGTTGCAGTAAAAGTACCAATTGTTCCACCACGATGCGTCGCAGCATATTCAAGAGTGTTTTTAAGAAGTTGTCCGCCGCCTTGTAGCCCTGCTGTAATTGTTTTTGTTGTTGCCCGTAGTGGTTTGCCAACAATGTCTTTAACGCTGATGCGCGACGGTAGCGTTACGCCTGCTGCTTCTATTTCGAACCCACCTGCTGGACCAATATGGTCTGGTGTAAAAAAGCCAAGTGTTTTGAATGGTACTGATACGACCCCAGCGGTTACTCCTGCTGCTGTTTGGAAGTCAGCCATAAGTGTTGCGCCAGCAATTTCCAATGCACCTTTAGGGCGGTTTTGTGTTGGGCTATTAGCCCACATGATTTTGTCAAGTGTTGGGAATTTTGCTGCTAGGTCTTTGTCTGCCCAAAATTTTCCAGTGCGTTGACCTTTGCTATCAACAACATCTTTGGCAGCCATACCAGGGATTTGTTGCCAACCATCAGGATTGGAAAGATACAGTTTGATGACTTGTGCTTCTGGCAAATTAAGCAAGTCTTTTGCTTCTTTGACAACTGGGATTGGTATTGCCCGCCAGTTCAACCCTGATGCTGGGTCTAATGGGTCTACTCTGTCCCACCAATCTGGCTGATGGTCATGGCGCACAGCAAGTTCGCGAGGGTCCATACGCAACAGGTCATAGATAGTGAAGTTGTCGGATGGTTTTGGTGCAGATGGTTTTGCTTCGGTAGCAATATTTGTTCTGCTGCGCAACGCATCGCTGTGTGCTAATGCTTGCTTTTGTGCGTTTAGGTGGATTGGTTGGGTGTCAATTGGAACATCTGATAAACCAACTGATGCGGTGATTTCTGGGTTTGTATAGTAGCCACCGTATGTTGCTTTTGCTAAACGCTCAGCATGGTCTGCTGTGAATCTGTTTGCGTATTCTGTTCTTTTTTGTTGAACTAGTTCTGCTTCACGCGCTTCTGCTTCTAGTTGCTGGATTGTTTTTCTCATTGAATAGGTTGATTCTCTAGTTCAAATAACAGTTGCAAAAGAGCTGTGTTCGGATATTTAGAGTACACATAACGTACTTGGTTAATGAGGTCTTGTTTTCCGCCAGGCATCAAGGTGTCTGGTAACGGTGTTACAAGTGCTTCTGCACCTGGACCTGCACCGAGTGGGTTGCCTGCGGTTACTGGTTCCATTGGGCGTTCTGTTGGGCGGTCTAATGCGCCGAGTGAACCTGGGGCTATTACTGGTGCTTGTGGTGTTCCCATTGGTACGGCTTGTTGTGCTGCGCGTTGTGCGCCAGCTTCACCATAGGTTTGACCTGGTGCTGCTGTTACCGCCATTTTTTTTGTTGGGTTTTGCAAATCAGTTCGATTAGCGTATGTTGCCATTTATAGTCTTCCCCCTAGTGAAAGAACTGCTCCTGGTGTGTTTGGTTGTTGTGCTACTGCTGCACCGCCACCACTAAGTTGTGCGAGTAGTCCTTGGATGTTTGGTGGACCTGCAGGTGCTTGTGCTTGCATCTCTGCACCCATTCCTGGCATTGCTAGTCCTGGCATGGTTTCTGGTGCGCCTTGTGGTGCCATTGCTGCTTGGCGTTCTTGTGCGCGTTGTTGTGTCATTTGTACTGCTTGGTAGATTGGAATATTTTTTTCGATGGTGAGCATCGTGAGATACGCCAAATCGTCTGGCTGATAAGGTCCGTTAGGGTCAGCGGCTTGGGTTTGTATAGAGGACAGTAGTGCAGCTTCCATGGACTCAGCAGTAATGCGGTCTTTTTCCAGTTCGGGGTCTGTGATGAGTGGGTCAGCTTCGCGAGCAGATTCTTTAGACATAAGCCCAGTACCGAGACGCTGACCAAGACCAACGATAAGACCGTTAACGTCCGAACCAGATGACGGATAGTTGACATAGTGGAAATCAGTTTCGAAAGTTTTGAGCGGTACATAGTGTGTCATTCCCCCTGATACTCGTCCTGGGATAAAGAATGATTTCTTTTGGCTACCCCAATATGCTTTTTCAATTCCGATAGCAATCTTATCTTCTTCGTAGAGTGCTTGTTCAAATACTGCTTGTGCTTCTTGTACGCGGAAGTCTACGGTTGCGGACAGTACGTTTTCGCCTCTGCGTCCTGTACGGATGTTGGTTCCTGATTCTCCACCGAACTCTGCAGGGATTGCACCTTCGAGACGTTCTTGGCGTTCGAGACGGTCGAGTGCTGTGTCGGTTTTGTATCCTGGGTTTGTTTGCAACTGTTGAATGTCGCCGCCTTTTACTACACCAAGTTGTCCTGTTTTGCCGTCGGCGAGTTGGATGATTTCTGGGTTTTCGCCTGGGCGTGATACAAGGTATTCGTCTGGGAAGATGCCGCGTTCGATAGCGATTTCGGTGAGTGCTTGCAAGCGTGCGCGGGTGAAGTACATTCCGAGTACTCCGTCGTATTGTCCGCGTGGTTGGTCTAGTGTGATGCGTGATGGAACTACTGCGAGAGGCATACCTGTACGGTTAGGGATTCGTTCAAGCTCTACAGTCTCTACGCCTGCGCGTTCTGGAGGTGTGAGTCCCTCAGCAAGTGGGGCTCCCATAACGGCGATAACAATTTCTTGGTCATCGACATATTCAAGAATCGTGAATTTGGTGTCAAAGGTGACGCGCCCCATGCGGAGTTTTCCGATGACTTGTTCACCGTAATAGTCAATCAACCATTGCGCGGTTTTGGTGTATGTGAATATACAGTCGTCTGGTACCAGGTTATCTGGGTCTTCAGATGGCGCAGCGTAGGTGTCTAGCGGGTTGCGTACTGCCCATGTTGGTTGTAGTTTGCGGAAGTCTGGGCGGAGCATTACTGGGCTTGATGAGTATGCGAGGAAGTGGCGTGCGCGGCGACGCATCTTCAGGTTCATTTTGTTGTGGTCCCAATATGACAGGATTACTTTTTTGCGTAGTCGTGCCATTTCTTGGGAGTCAAGGTTGCCTTGTTTGAGTGGCGGGAAGAATGGCATTGGCATTGTTGATGCGATGCGCATTGAGGTTTGGTCTAGACCTTGGATGAGTAGGTTCGCTACGTTTGTGCGTGCGTTGCGGTCTAGTTCTGAGAGTGGGATTACTACGTCACCGTTTGCGAGGTCGCGTACTTCGCGCATGCGTCGCAATACTGGTCCTTGTGCTTCGCGTCTTGCGTTGTAAAGTTCGACGATTTGTTCGACGGATAGCACCTAGTGTAAACTCCTTGATTTTTTGATGACTAACGCAACTGTACTATATTAGCCTTGTAGTAGCCAAGATGGTCGCCATTGTCGTGGTGGTAGTTTGACTCCGCTTACGTTTGGGAAGTGTAGTTCTGCGAACCAGTTTGCCATTACGAGGTCGGTGCCGTTTTTTTTGTCTGGTGTCCATTTTGTGAGTTCGTCTACGAGTGCGAGTGTTTTCCAGTTGCCGCGCATTGATGGGAGTCGTACTGCGCCTGCACGATAGAGTGGTGGGAGTAGTGCTTCGATGCCGAGTTTTTCGTCGAATTTGTTTCGGCTTGTGGTGTGGGGGATGATGTTGACCATTTGGCGTGTTTGCCATTTGCGTACGAAGTCGTGGGCGAGGAGGAATCGTTGGGCTGCGTTTACTTCCACAATGATGTGTGATACAGGGTAGCCGTAGGCGAAAGCTCTGTTTGTCCAGTCTTCTAATAGTCCTGAGTATGTGCCTGTTGTGGTGTCATATCCAAGTAGTTCTTCTGCTGTGAGTTTGACTCGCTCAACATCTATCAAATATCGCAGGTTGGTGTGCGGCTGATAGAGCCACCATTGGATTCCCCAGAACTGTGATGGTGATGGGTCAACAGAAATAACAGATATTACGGGTGGTCCTAGTCCTTCAGGGATTTGACCTGGCAGACGGTCGTTGTCGATGCAGCCTTGATAGAGAACGCCGTCTGGTCCTAGTCCGCCTGTGACCCATACACGGGAAATCAGGTTGGTGTCGTCCGCATCATCTTCCTGTTGATATACGACTTTAAACGTGCGCGGGTTTGAGTAGCGGATGTACGACAAATCTTTCCACGAGAGACGCTGTGGGTCGAGCAATGGTCCTTCTGGGTAGGGTTTTGCGTCGTAGCGGCGTGATGCTGGTCCTGTGTCAAGTTCTTCATAGTATGCCTTGTATACGATGTGCTTATATTTTTGGGTTTTGGCTGGTTCGGTGGCGGCAAGTGACTCTGGGGTGGTCATGTCCATGCCGTCGTAGTCGGCTTCGTCGACATCATAGGAGATTTTGTTGAGACAGTGGGCGTACAGGTCGCCTGTTCCTAGTCTTTGCCCTACTACTGCTAGTAGTCCTGCTGGGTCTACACGGGCTTCGGCTACTTGGTCCCATCTTTCGAGCATTTTGTCACGGGTTGCGCCTTCACGAGCGTTATCTACTGATGCAACGTCGTCAAATAGGCAGAGGTCGGCACGGTGTCCGATGTATTCTGAGTCAATTCCGTATGCGCGAACGGTTGGTTCTTTGTTATCTAGCCCGTTTCCGTCTAATTGTTCTACTACGAATTCTTCTGCACGCCATAATGCGCCTTTGTCAGAGGGTTTGAACCTGCCGTAGTCAATAGATAGGCATCCTTCGGCGTTTACTGCTAGTCCTTTTTTGACTATTTCTGGGTCTGGGTGGATTGGTTGTGGGCGTTCGAGGGTTTCACGGATGCGTCGTGAGTATTGTTTTGCCATTGCTTGCGAAATTGAGCCAATCATGACACGGATTGCACGGTTTCTTACGATTGCCCATACTGCGACATCGTGGAATAGGGTGGATTTGCCTGCTCCTGGTGGGACGTTGAGTACGACGAATTCTTTTTCGGGGTGTTCTAGGAGTTCTACGAGTTTGACTGCGGCTTCTACTTGCCATGGTGAAGGCACACGTCCTAGGTAGTAACGGCGGAAGAAGTCGAAGTCTTCTAGTCCGCGTTGTGCTTCTGGGCAGAGTCGTGTGAGTGGGATTGCTGGGGGTAGGTTGGTGGCTTCGTCGAGGTCTTGTTCGTATTGTTTGTGTTGTACACCGCCGCCACGCCCGCGGACACGGGTGGCTTCTAGCACGGCTTGGTCTAGTTTTGCTTTGGCTGCTTTGGATTTGGCTAACCAGTTTGAGCCTGTGTTGATGTGTACGCCTGCGATGCGTGAGGCTTCGGTGATTGATGAGCCTGCTGCTATGGCTGCGAAGAATCGTGCTTTGTCTTCTGGTGCGACTTTTCGTTTGGTTCCCATGTCGGGACTACCTTACTTCTTTTTAGTATCTTTTTTGTTTTTTGATACCACTGCTGTTGCTGCACCAATTTTACCCGCGTTTTTAACTGTTCCTTGAATTATTTGAGTAACACTTGGAACTTGTTGCTGTGTCCGTGGAACAGGTGGCGTACCGTATTGGTATGCAGAAAACGGGTTTTGCAATGGTGGTGTGGTTAGACCAGCGCGAACAACTTTAGGGTTTTTTGCAAGTTCGTTTAAGGTTTGGTTAAGCATTTCTGATTTGGCTTTTGATGTAGCTTCTTGCGCTGCTTGATAGGCTGGGTCAACTCGATACCGACTTGCTTTTGCTCCAAGTGCTAGTTCTGTTGCTTCCAATTGAGCCAATGGTTTGTAGTCCAATGGAACTGAAGCAATAACTTTTTGTTTACCGTAAATGGATTGACCTAAGTCCCCAGCAAGTTTTGATGTACCGTATTCTGGGTCTTTGATTCGGGTTGTACGACCTGGGACTAGTGGGTTTGCTTTGGTGACATAGAGGGTGTATTCACGGTCTTGCCCCATGGCTGCTGCCCTGTTCAAAGAGTTACGGGCTTCGTTTACTGCGCCTTCTAGTTCAGACAACCCTGATGTGTTTTGTAATGGACCATATCCGTATGTTGAGCCTTTTGGTGCAATTTGAGTGCTGTCAAATACTGACCCATAATTTCCACCTTGGTTTCGTAGGGCAGGTATGTCTTTGATTGTTTTTAGGTTTGGGTTGTTGGAAAAATGAAAAGCAAGATTTTGTCCTGGTGCAAGTTCGCTTGACAGGTTTGTTTTGGCAAGTATTTTAGCGATGCTTGGCGCGGCAGCAGTTACGCCTGTTTGTATAGCTTTTCCTGCAACATATCCACCACCAGTGACAAGTGCGTCTACTGCAGCGGACTTGGATAGTGCGGTTAAGGATTGGCGGTCACGGTTAACGGCTGCACCTAATGCTTTGCGGGTGGTGTTCGCATATGGGTTGAGCATGGTGTTGGCGAGGGAGATGCCTTGTCCTAGGGTGCGTAGTCCTTGGTCGCCTGGGGTTAGTGGTTGGGTTTGTCCTGCGGCGGTTCGTCCTGATGCGACGATGCCTGATGCCCAGTTCACTACTTGGTTTGGTGATGGTAGGTCTAAACCTTTTGGTTTGTCTGCTACTGATTGTTTGTAGGATGCTAGTGAGCCTGTGTAGTCTGGTCGTTTTGGTTTTGGTGCCATTACTTATCCTTTTTGTTCCTACCAAACAGATAACCGATAGCTGCTGCTGCTGGTGTGGATATTGCTACACCTACTTTCGCACCAGTTTTGATTCCTTGTTTAGCTGATTCTGCAGAGTAGTTCGCTATTTTTGAGGCAACGTTTGATTCTTTTGTAATCATGCCTTTGATTGTTCCAGCAATTTGTTCTGTGGTACGCATTGGCATTTGAATGAAAGCTTCTTTGCCTGGTGTTGCACCGAACTGGGTGTAGATGGTTCCTGCGGTTTGTTTGGTTTGTCCACCAATTGCTGGGAGTTTGTTCCCAATTTTGCTCATTGCGCTGCCAAGATAGTCAACGCCTGCTGTTACACCTATTTTTGATGCTGAGGTGTTTACTGCGCTAGTTACTTTTGATGCAATTGCTGGGATTGGTCCTGCGCCGCCACCTAGCATGATTGCGCTGAGGGTTGTGTTTGCTATGTTTCCTTTAGAAAGTTTCGAGCCAGCTAGTGATGTTCCTAGTGGTGTGCTGGAACCTGCGAACATGCCTGTGTCTGCTGGTTTGTTTGGGGTTGGCATTTTGGTTCCGCCAGGTTTGACACTTGATACTGTTGCTTGTTTGAAATCTGCGAGTGAGCTGTTCCAGTTAACACCTTGAATGTTTGGTGGTGTTGTTTCAGATTTCTTTTTTGGCATGTTGCAAGAGTAACATAAAGATGCTATTGTCTTGTTCAACTTCACAAGTCGTCACTGTCGGGAGATAGCGATGCACGCAGGGCTGTACCACGGTTGCATGTGGCGGGGCGTAAACAGGGGAACCTGGGTTGGTATCTATTCTTCGAAATAGGTAAGCAGCGTGATGAACGTCATTTCATCAAAACAAAGGTGTCGGCTAAAATTGGCTACGGCGACCTTCCGTGGGGACGGGAACTGTGGGGGAGAGCAACGTACTGCTTGTTGTGGTGGTGCTGCCAACGGCAGGGTTACTAGCGCGCCCTGGCGGGCTTGCTGGCAAGGAAGTAAGGTGAGGGTCATGTGGCGAGTCTCCAAGTTGTAGGCACCCATTTTTTTGCCTGTTTTTTTCAACCGTATGACGAAACACACCCGTCGCACCAAATTTAGCACTAAACAACACACCCCCCTCCCAGCAAAAAGAGTGAAACTGTCGAGCGATGATAACCCATACCCCCCCACCCCCATGTGGCTCGGCAGACCCCTGGTTGCTGATATATCACACAGGCAGGCAGGCGCGGACACGCGTACGGGCGGACACATGTACGCATAGCGGACACGGACACCCTGCCCCCTGACCCACCTAGCCGAAAAACACACACGGCTACCCCTCGCCACCATGTATACAAGTAGCAGACAAGTAAACAGCGAACAAGGTCGCCTAGCTTCTATCGTTGTGTGTGATGGGTGGGCGTGTTGGTATCGTGTTTGGTGTTGGGTGATATATAACGGATATATGTAAAGTATTCTACGATTAGTTGTATATCTGTATCACATATGTGATTTAATAGAGCTAGTAAGTACAACTACTAGACACAAGGGGAATACATGACACGCAAGGATTACCAACTAATAGCGGACACTCTCGCGCGACATAACCGCGAAGCGAACGAACGCGGCAGACAATTTGAAGCGGGCGCGATAGCGGGCATAGCTTACGAATTGGCAACGAAACTACAGCAAGAAAACCCACGGTTTAGCCGCGACACTTTTCTAGGGGCTTGCGGGCTTTAATCGGATACCCCTAGCGCATACGGCGTGACGTTCAATCGTAACTAGGGACTATACAGCTACTACACTGTATTACAGTAAGACATATAACTAACAAGGGGAACATATGCAAACAATAACAATTAGTAAACGGGTGCCGAATCTATCGGTCACTCTAGAGTCACGCGCGCAAGCCATGGCAAGCGTTCTATATGACACTAACCGCGAATCTTTACTAGCGGCGCGTGTTACGTGGGCGGCGTTTAGAGAGTCTAAAGGGTTCAAATATGATGCCCCTAAGTTGTTGACTTATCCCGCTAATCAAGCGAAATTAGGCAAGAGTAAAGAATTCACTGTGGGGTTGACGTTGCAACACGCCGCGGTCGCGGGCGTAGAAACTTGTCCGTGGCGCGGGGAATGCGCGTCTATATGTGTGCTAGATGGCGGGAATGGACGCTATGCGAACACGCAAAAGGGGCGCGACATCAAAACCCAATTTTTACATGAATACCCCGTAGCCTTTACACGCTTACTCATTGAAGAGCTACGCGGGCTATCTGCCAAATATGAACGGGTGCTAGTGCGCTTGAATGTAAATAGTGATTTACGATGGCACCGAATCCTACCCGCACTTGTAGACGGTGAGCTATTCCCGAATGTATTTTTCTACGATTACACGAAGAACGCCGCGGTACTTAGCGGCGCGGGAATGGTAGCGCGAAACTATCGCGCGGTGTATTCGGTCAACGAATCAAGCGACATAGACAAGGTGCGCGCGTTCGTATCGCGTGGCGGTACCGCCGCTATCGTCACAACACGCGACAAGAAAACGCCGCCGCCCGCCTACTTTATGGGGCTTGCCGTAGTAGACGGCGACATTACAGATAACCGCTACGATGAGCGCGGCGTATGGGTAGACCTATCCGCCAAGGGTAAAGCTAGGGCGTTAATCGGTAAATCTGAATTCGTTCGGGCGATATAGGGGGGGGGTGACAACATGACAACACTAGACACCGTAGGTATCGCGGGCGCGGCTCTCTGCTTATCGTTCCCGCTGTGGGGTGCCTACTTATTGCGGGCATATCTTGACAATAAACCAACACGCGAAGAACGCGCACGACATACCCGCGAGATAGTAACACGCCGTAGGGAGCAGATAAACCGCCGCGGCTGGTAGCTCTACATCCCGTACCGCGTAGGCGGCGCGTCATTCACGATGACGGCGGGAGCGACTAGGCACAACGTCTAGACAATTAAACCCAAGGAGGGGTAAGCAATGCTAAATAGAGAGATACTCAACATAGATATGGACATGAAACGTAGACCTATATGGGATATAGAGCAAGACGTATGGCAAGCTATCGCCGATGCCAACGGGCTTGACTATGAAGACATAGCCGATGGCGACCTATCCGAATGGCTCTAATCATGGGCGAAATTATCATCATCGGTTTAAACGGCGGCGGCAAAGTGTTACCGATAACCGCCACCAAGCAAGACATAGTAGACGCGATGCTTGCCAAGTGCAGACACGCTGACGCGTTAGGTTACCTAGCTGACACCTACTGCAAACAATGTGCAAATAACGGACACAAGAAAACTACAAGGGGCAACTAATGGCAACGGCACAAGAATTAGCACTAAATATCGGCAAGCGCGGACAGCTTCGGGTATCGGGTACCGCGTTAACGTTCGCGGTTATGGTTACCGATGCGCGGAACCGCTACGGGAATCTTGACTACAAGGTTAAACCCGTGGACGGTAACGGCGAAGCATGGCACCAAGCTGACGCGGTAATCCTTGACATCTAATAATATCTGTACTACGGTTAGACATATCAACAACAAAGGGGAGTTATGAATAAATACACAGTATCCGTGTGGAATCTAGAAAAGATTCACGCAAAATCAGAAGCCGAAGCAGTGGCAAGAATTAAAGAAGAATTCTACGGCGGCTTATATGGTGAGCGTGATTTTGAATATGACGATGCGGAACTAGTAGAAGAAGAACTAACCAATGAAGATTTAGCGGTATGGAATTTGTGCAAAAGCAATGCACCATACCCTGAGCAAGCCACATGCGAAGTCGCGGAAAATTTCAGCTTAGAGGGAGACGAACATTTAGTAATAATTATTTGCTCCGTGTTGGTTGAAGCTGAAGACGAAGAAGAAGCGATGGAGAATGCAAGCGACTGCTTTTACTACATCAATAAAGACAAATTTGAAATACGAATCTCAGGATGACAACAAAGGGACACACAATGCATATAACAACATACGAAGAACTACGAGCAAGCTTGCTCGCTTATCTATTTAACCAAGAAACATACAACCAAGGAGACGAAGAATGAGCTGCAAAGAATGCGGTCAAGAACTAACGGAGGTAGGGGAGATGGACGAGTATCAACTATGCCATGTCTGCTACTGCGTAGTAATGGATACAACAAACAACAAACAAGGAGAAGAATAATGACAAAGGAAACAATACAAGCCGAAATTATCAGGGGCTTTGAAGACCTGAGATTTCTACTCAGCGAAGGTGTGCGACAAGGTGAACTACGCCCAATGCAAACGTTCGGAATGTTAGAGCAACTAAACCAAGCGCAGTTCCTGATTGAAAAGGGAATGAAAGACAAGGAGACAGCACAATGAAAACACTAGAAACTACAAAGCTTATTGAAATCACCATGTTGGTGGCAGTAGAAACCTACGACGGGAACTTTGTCGGGGTGTCTGCAATGGACTACATCACCACCGCAAGCGAAGCACAGGTAATCGGATACACAGAGCGTCCTGTTATCGCAACATATATGGACGGTAAAGAATGAGCGCAATACTCATAGCCGTACTGTATTTCGCTATCGGATACAGCACACACAAACTCATCACCATCAAACGCAAACAAGCAATGAGAAACCACCCAAGCTGGGGGTCAAGCAAATGAAAGTCTATGACCTAAACCAAAAGACAGAACCACAACATGTCTTCGTAATCTGCTATGACCCAAACCAAAAGCTTTGGTATCACGAGACAGACGTAGAAGAAGATGTACTACCCAATGGCACGGTATGGAACGAAGACACACGCTCATGGCAAAGCGGATACCTAGGTGACGGCGAATACCTTGACGGTGTAGAAGACTGCGCCATCGCATTACATAACGCTCTCGCCTTCCTGAACGAGCAGGTGAAAGCATGAGAACCACAAGCGACATACTTGAAGACTGGGTACACCAACACATCACCAACGAACCCACAGCACGGCAAGTGGTTGACATCTTGCGGAAGCGTTGGGGTTGGACAGTTCTAATAGATGATATGAAAAGCTATGAGCAACAAGCTGAAGTCGAAAGTTAGGTTATGGCTTTGGCAACGGAACTACCGCAAACAAGGACAATACAAGCCACCACGAAAGCTGTATGTCGTAGTCAAGGTGGTAGCTGGCAGGGAATACGGGTACTGGCGTGGCTGTTACCAATACAACGGTCACACCTTCAGCCCCGAACCTGCCAAAGCGTACCTGTTTCGTTGCAAGAAACAAGCCGAAGCCACAGCAGATAACTCAATGCTCCACCGCTACGCCAACTACAAGGTGATACGCTACCGCAAATAATGTGTTAGAGTTACAAGTTGAA
>JACCDU010130517.1_pt1 | contig 29961 bp, 46 predicted proteins | sample 7446081 | NCBI WGS metagenome assembly JACCDU01 (sample SAMN15323447, study PRJNA562643) | freshwater metagenome | isolation source: river surface water | place: USA:Blue River Watershed | collected 2017-08-17
ACCGCACGTTCCGGATCATTCGTCAGGAATTGAATAGAGATAAGGACAAAATTGCTCAGCCTATCATCGATCAGTACGTGAAGGAGATGAATTCCTGATGGCGAATGGCTGGGATGGTGCTGATCCGAACGCACAAGACGATGGCGCAGCTACCACATATGAACTAGCAACGCGCTATCTGGCGAATGCCGATATCACTATCACCGGTATCCGCGTGTGGTCAGGGTTCAGCAATAACGTCGCCAACAGGAACGCCCGGCTCTGGCAAACCGATGGCACGCTGCTTGTTACCGAGGACATTGACGACACACTACCGCTGGGCTGGACCACGTATACGCTGACAGATCCTATAGACGTACTCAATGGTGAATCCATTGACGTGTCTTATTCCGCCACGCGGTATTACGGTTTCGTCGGTGGTGGGTATCCGAATGATTCTGCTGACGACAATGTGACCGCCACAGCAGGCCGGTTTGCGGAGGTGCACGGCACTTTCCCGACAACGGGCACAGCATCGTTCTACGGGATCGACATCATTTACGACGTGACTGGAGCCAATCAGGCGCCGGAAATCACGGGACTGACCACGCTGCAAACTGATATGACTGTGCAGGCCACCGCGGTGGTTACGGATGAGACTCCGGCGACGGTTACGCTTAATTGGAATTGGGGTGACGGAACCAGCACCACCACCGGTGGCGGAGTGCTGACCGCTGATCACACGTATTCTGCGGCAGGACTATACGCCATTGTCGTGACAGCTACCGATGCGGGCGGACTCACTGACGTACGCGGTACAGCCATTCAGGTCACGCAAGCGCTGACCACCGACAGCAGCGAGGACTGGGTGGACGAGGTTCTGTCCGCGGTGGTGTCTGATGTGCAGCGGTCAGGTTATTTCGACAAGGTGAATACGCATGAGCCCAAACGGGCGCCCGGAACGGGGCTGACTGCCGCGGTCTGGATTGCTGGGCTGGAACCTATTGCGCTTGCTAGTGGTCTGGCGTCTACCAGCGCACGACTGGTATTCACGCTTCGCATGTACCAGAGCATGCTCATGGAGCCACAGGACCTGATCGACCCCCGCATGACAAAAGCCCTTTCTAATCTTATGCGGAGGTATCACGATGACTTTGATTTTGAAGGCCTGATCAGGAACATTGATCTGCTGGGGCAGTTTGGTGTATCACTAAGTGCCATCAGCGGTTATCTGGACATCGACGGAAAGATGTTCCGGATTGTGGACATGACAATTCCGTGCATTATCAATGATGCATGGCCGCAGGTTAGTTAGGAGGGGAAATGTCTAAGGAATCTGGGCTGGGCGCACAGTTTTATCTCGACGAATATGATTTGTCGAATGACACCAATGCGCTGGGGGGCATCAGCAAAACTATCAATTTGCTGGACATGACCGGCATCGATAAAAGTGCAATGGAACGGAAAGCGGGACAGTTGAGTGGCAGCATGGCGCTGACCACGTTTTTCAATCCGACGAACGCGCACACTGCTTATTCATCGCTGCCACGTGCTGACCGCCAAATGTCTTATTTTCATCGGGCCACGCTGGGTGCGCCGGTTGCGTCGATGATCGGAAAACAGGTCGGCTATAACCCAACCCGCGCCGCGGATGGGCAGTACACCGCTGAGGTAGAAAGCCAGTCAAACGCTTATTGGCTAGACTGGGGTCTAGCACTGACCGCGGGGAAACGCACTGACACCGCCGCTACCAGTCCCGCATCGGGAGTTGATTTCTCGCTACAGGGGGACATCAATGATTTTGATTACGGCTTGCAGGCGTACTTGCACGTCTTCACTTTTACCGGCACAAGCGCGACAATCACGATTCAGGACTCGGCCAATAATTCCTCTTTCGCGGCTATCGGTTCCGGAGTTGCTTTCGCGACAGTTACTGGAGTCACAAAGGAAAGAATTGCATCAGGCCGAACTCAGGCAGTACGCCGCTATCTGCGAGTCATTACGACTGGAACATTCAGCAATCTAGTTTTCGCTGTACAGGCTACGGTGAACACGACGGAGATGACGATATGAGGCGCGTGCATGGAGCGCTGTCCTCGGGCGCGTATAAGACTTTCAAGGTTGCCAGCCCTCTGGCGACCCACTACCGTAAGGCAACCTGTGAGGAGGTGAATTGTAGCGCCTATCTGAGCGGCTGGACTATCAAGAAGTCTGATCTCGATGACAAGCTCATGCATGTCGTCAAGGAATCAGGCAGGCACTACGCAGAAAAGACACTGGAGCTTGGCGGAGATATCTATCTGGTATTCCCGCCGGGGCAGGCATGTTTCAACGCGGAAATGCACCGAGTTCCGCTGAACAGGCCGGAATTCTTTTTCGCCGGACGTGGAGATTACCGAACGTTCTCTCCGCGGGCAGCACACAGGTATGACAGGGCGGATCAGTGGCAACACGATTTCGCTGAAATCCAGGATCGCAACGCAACAATCGTGAAGAGGGGTTGAAGTGGCAAAAGAAACTGGCTTGGGCTGGTCTGAGTTCAATGTCGACAATGCTGCGGGCAGTGCACAGGACATTCGAAACGACATCACGAATTTCGAATTCTCCACCCCGTACAACCTTCAGGAAGTCACGGGTATCGACAAGTCGGCGATGGAACGGCTGAGCCTGCTGGCCGACTGCACTGGCACCATGAATGGTGTGTTCAATCCAGCAGCCAACCGGGCGCACGCGGTGCTCTCGGGAGACCTCCGGGTAATCCGCACCATCGATCTGGTGGTCAGCACCAAGGCTCTCTCGACAGAGTGCCTGATCTCGGATTACGCACTGACCCGTGCGGCTAGCGGTGAATTCACCTGGTCAGCACCGTACAGCCTCGCCGACGGTACTGTTCCCACGTGGTCGTAAGAAACTGAGAGAGGAGAGGAAATGGGATACAAGAATAAGATTCGCACATACACACTCCAGTTCGCTGACCGTGAGGGACTGGAAATTGTCTGCAAGGGAGCAACCACCGCCGAAATCGAGAAAATGACGGATCTCGGTAAGGCGGTCGATACGGCACAGGACCGCGGATCACACAAACTTGCGGTACTACGCATGTATGAATTCTTTGCGAACAAAGTTGTTAGCTGGAACATCGAGCATTCCGAGGTTTCCGCGCCCGATGAAAATGGGGACTGCCCCCAGTGCGGCCTGAAGGAAGACGATCCTATTCCGGCTACAGGCCAGAACATGCTGTGTATGGAATTGGATTTCGCCACTGAGATCATTACTGCGTGGATTACGGCGGTGGTGAGTGTCGCACTCCCAAAAGGGCTGAGTTTGAGCAGTGGCGCGACGACTGGCCCCTCATCGCTCCCTCAGGCTGGGATCGACAGTCTTACGCAGAGGCTCGCAGAGCTGCAAAACCCATTGAAATTGCAAGAGCCGAACTTTACCTAGGAATGATGGAGCGATTCAATTACCCGAACCTCGCTGCTGCTAAAGCGGAATCAGCGGAAGTGCTGTACCTCTTGGAGTGCGAGAGCTACGGCAGACGGCGAGACGAGGAAGAGGAATTGGCGCGCCTAGAACATACAAAGGAGGTGACACACGATGGCTGATAACGTCGAAATTACTATCAATGCCGACGGTAACGTTACCGCGGTATTCGATGACATTGATCAGGCTGCCCGCAGTACTGCCAGCAATGTTCAGACACAAATGGGCAGTACGGAAGCCGCATTCGATACCGCAGCGCGTGGCGCGGGACGATTTGGCGCCGCAATGGACCAGACCGCGGGCGGTGTAGGTACCGCCGCGGATGCCGTTGATGGTTTTGGTGCTATCGCACAGAGCACTAGCGACATCATGAATTACAGCGAGAAAAAGGCTGAAGATCTTGCTAGGGCACAGACAGATGTAGCGCAAGCAGTACAAGATGCAAAACAGGCTGTAGAGGATCTAGCCCAAGCGGAGCGCGATGGCGCACAAGCGGGTATCGATCTGGAACAGGCTGCCATTGATCAAGAGCAAGCAATGCTTGATCAAGAAAAAGCATATAAGGAAATGAATAAGGCCATCAAGGAGCATGGCAAGAATTCAGAGGAGGCAAAGCAGGCAACAATTGATTACCAGCAGGCCGGTCTGGATTTGATTCAAGCCGAAGAGGACATGGAGCAGGCGCAGCGCGACGCGTCGCAAGCGGTACTCGATGGTGAGCAGGCGCTGATTGACCAGAAAACAGCGGCCAATGACCTGACCGCCAGTCAGCGTGAACTGGAAACACAATCCAGCGTACTGACCAAGATTGCCGAATGGGGTGGCATGCTGGGTGGCGTTCTCGGTGGGCTGGTGGGTGTAATCGGTGCGGTTACTGCGGTTCAGTGGGCGTGGAACGCTGCCATGTCCGCCAATCCAATCGGCCTGGTGGTGGTGGCTATCGGCGCGCTTATCGCCATCGTCGTACTCATTGCCACCAAGACGGATTGGTTCCAGCGCCTGTGGCACGGTATCTGGAATGGCATTATCGTGCCCGTGCGAAAAGCATGGGATTGGCTTTACGCAAATGTCGGAAAGCTGTTCTCTTGGATGGGCAAAAAGGTTTCTGATGTCATCACGGTGACGAAAAGCCAATTCGCCAAGATCAAAGATATCATTTACGCACCGTTCCGGGCAGCATTCAACGCCGTAGCGCGCGCGTGGAACAGTACCGTTGGCGGTTTCGGTTTCTCCGTACCGGGCTGGGTGCCCGGGGTCGGCGGTAATTCATTCTCAATTCCCAGCATGCCTCAGCTGGCAGTTGGCGGTGATGTGCTGCGTTCCGGTTTGGCATTCATCCATGCGGGAGAACGTATTCTACCTAAATCACAGACCCAACGACTGGAGAGCACCCGAACGGCCCCGGAACCAGCGAGCACGGGGCCGCAGAGTGTTGACGTCACGGTGACTCTGGACAGCGTGATGACTGACAGCAAATTCATGGGACTGATTCACGATAATATTCGAGCCTATGTGAAGAGCCAGGGCCGCGGTAATGTCCAAGTCGCGTATGGGCAGGGATCATAATGGCATTTCCTGAGGATGTGCTGGGCACCCACGTACAGATGTATATCGATAACGCGTGGACAGATGTCATGCGGTATGACGATGACACCAAGATTCTGGAAAGCGAGGGGGTGAGTATCACCCGCGGTTCTGGCGGCTTGGAGAACCGCCCCAAGACCGGCGTATGTTCCTGGAAATGGACTGACCCGAACGGCGTATTTAATAACGAGAACCCGCGGAGCCCCTATTTCGGCCTGCTACCACGAAACACGCCTGTTCGCGTGTATGTTCCACGTGAAACCACGTCGATGCTTATCGTTGACCAGAACGATGGAGCACGCGCGTGGACCGCAGACAAGGCGGCACTGGACATCACCGGTGATATTGAGATCCGAATGGATTTCGAGCCTCGCCGCTGGACACGCTGGGCTTCCGGCACGAATAAAGTAATGCTGCTGTGCGCGAAGTATGTGACAACGGGTAGTCAGCGATCCTGGTACGTGCGATTCGGTGAGCCACTGACCGCTAATTCGCTGGGTTCGCTCGTGGTGGTTTGGTCAACGGACGGTACCAGCGCGAACTCCCGTACGGTCGGTGCCACCGAGGATATTCCTATTCCGGAATCAGGCCGGTTGTCCATCAAAATCACTATCGACGTGAACAACGGCGCGGGACAGCATGAGGTCAAGTTTTATACTGCTGACACCATCGACGGTACTTACACCCAATTGGGTTCAACGGTTGTCGGGTCAGGCACTACCAGCATTTTCAACAGCACATCGCCTGTGGAGGTAGGCACGTTCCAGAATGGCGGTCTAGATTATGTAGTCAGCTCACAGATTATCAATTATGTTGGTCGTGTGTACGGTTTCCGCCTGTACAACGGTATTGGCGGCTCCCTGGTAGCTGAGGCGGATTTCACGGGAGAAACCACGGGAACCACATCCTGGTCTGATGGTTTGGGAAACACGTGGGCTGTAACCGGCGTGGCTGAGATCACTGACGCCGATTACCGTTTCCATGGGGAATACAGTGCGCCAAAGCTGGAACCGCGTAGAACCGCGGATGGTGTCGGTATCGATGTCAAGATTGCTGCTGAAGCAGGAGGGCTGATTCGGCGTATTGCCGCTAATCAGGTACCTGTGACTGCGCCTATCACCTTGGCTTTCCAAGCAAAACTGCCCACGGGTTACTGGCCCGGGGATGATCAGTCGACTGGTCAGCTTTTCGCTAGTGCAGGAGCAGAGGGAATCAAGCCTGCCACCGTTTCCGGTATCACGTTTGAGGGTTTTGACCCCTTGATTGCCGGTGCCGCAGGGGTAATGGAATGCGGCACCGACCCCAGCTTCATGGCAACGTGTCGGACAACAGCCGCAACCACTGAATCCCACTTTTACGCATTCTTCAAGTTCCCCGCGGTCCCTGGAGCGGACCGAATCCTGTTTACGTGGTACAGCACGGGCACCATTAAGCAGTATCGCCTGACTGTCACCGCTGGTACGTACAGGCTTGCTGGTTTCAACGCGATTGGCGGTTCTCTGTTCTCCGCTAACGTGCTTTTCGGTACCGGCGGAGAACCTGACCAGTGGATTGCCTATCACTCGCGCCAGATTCAGAATGGCGGCAACATCGATGTCTCGCACGAATGGGTGCCCGTAGGTACTGATCTGTATTTCTCCGGCGGTGTGAGTTCCGTAGCAGGCACTGTGGGACGTATTGCGAGTGTTCGTCTACAGGCATTCAGCACTGATCTGGACGGTGTGCAGTTCTGCCAGGTGATGACCACATCGACTGTCGGTTCTGCGTTCCACAGTAGTGACGAGGCCACCAACGTTATGAACTACTCCCGCGGGTTCGCAGGGGAATTGGCGGATGCACGCTTCCGCCGTATCTGCGACTTGCTTGGTATTTCCTGGGTGGTTGTCGGTAACCGCGACGATTCCGAGGAAATGGGTGCTCAGCCCATAGCAGCAGGTATGGACATTCTTTATGAGATTCCCGAGGTCGATGGTGGAATGTTGGTTGAAGCTGTAGACCAATTAGCGCTGGAATACCATACACGAAAGAGCCTCTACAATAAGAATGTCAATTCCCTCACATGGGCACATCTGCCCCAGGGCATCGAGGGCACATCAGATGACACGGATGTTGCCAATGACGTGACTCTGAAGCGCGACGGTGGGGGGTCAGCGCGGGCAACGCTCGAATATGGTCCCATGTCCATTCAAGCACCACCTAACGGTATCAATGCGGTGCCCGGCGGTGACGACATCAACGCCTATGATCTGGAACAGCTGACTTATCTGACGCAGTTCTACCTCCATACGCACACATGGCCCACATCACGGTACCCCTCGCTGAATATCGATATGCATCGCCGCGATTTTGCGGGGGATGCTGACCTGTTCGCCATGGCGCGCAACTTGGATATCGGCGAAGTGCTGGAACTCAGTGCATTGCCGAATTTCATGGCGCCGGAACCGCTTCAGTTACTGATCAAAGGCCAGACAGAGACCCTGTATGGGCGATTGTGGGAGATTAGCTATTCCACAATCCCGTATGGACCATATATCACCAGCGAAACACAGACCCGCGGTGATTATTCGAATTTTCGTGCCAGTCAGCACACGATTGACGGCGTGGTTCAAACGCAATTGAACGCTGATATCGATGATAACGACACCAGTATCTCTATCAAGACTCTCACAGGTCCGTTGCTGCTGGAAGGTGTAATCAGTCCGTCATTCCGCATCAAAATCGACGGCGAATTCATGGACGTGACTAACGTTTCTGGCTCCAGTAGTCCGCAAACAGTCACCGTAACCCGCGGTGTGGTGGACGGTTATGCCGCCAGTCACTCCGCAAATACATATGTCTACCTGTATCCCACGCTGAAGGCGAGGCTCTGATGGCTAAATACCCTAACTGGGCTGTAGGGCTCGATGCCAGTGCTCAAAACTTTGCTGACGGCCTGCCGGATTACTACGTAAAGGAGGCATTGGAGACCCGCGCAAATAACACGGTTACTGCGGATGCAGAGCTTTCCGGTATCGCACTGGGTGTGGGTACTTACCATGTACGGCTGGTAGCCCTGGTGAACAACTCAGGCAGTGCCACGCCTGACTTGCGCACACAATGGACGTTCTCCGGCACGTGGAACAACCCAAACCGTATCGCTAAGGGACCTGCTAGCTCCAATACGGGTAACTGGGATGCCACTACGCCTATCAAGTTCGGTGGCGTCGCCGCTGGTACCAGCGCCATTTACGGGATCGCAGCATCTGCTGCCTGGCACGCTATTGAGGAGGAAGCGTTTAACGTCACAGTGACGGTGGCTGGTAATCTGGCGTTTGCATGGGCGCAGAACTCGACTGATGCAGTCAACCTGACCAACTGTCAGCCGGGGTCTGCGTTCGTAATCAAGAAATTGAGTGATTAAGGAGGGGAGAATGGCGGTACTAGTTCCGTGTTTGGTGCAATTGGGTAAGGAATTAGATCTAATTGCGCCGAACCGTAAAAAGCCAGACGGGTGGATCGGCGATCGGGCACACCAGGATCGGGTGTCGGACCACAACGATGACGAGATCGGCCGGGTTCCGATCCGCGATGCCGACAAGAAGTCTGAGGTTCATGCGCTGGACCCCTATGCAGAACTGCGGGAGCCGAACCTCACCATGGAGATGGTGGTTCAGCACATCGTCAGCCGTTGCCGGACCGGAAAAGAGAAGCGTCTGCGTTATGTAATTTATAACCGGCGGATCTGGGAACAGTCTAATGGCTGGCGCCAGCGGGCGTACAGCGGCGACAACCCGCACACCCAGCACGCGCATTTCTCATCATCATACGATTCGATGCACGAGGCCAGCACGGCCTCATGGCGATTGGAGGACATCCCCGTGGCACTGACTGAGGCAGACAAGAAGTGGCTGACCGCCCAGATCGACAAGGCGGCAACCACCGCTGCTGAGCGAGTCTGGAAAACCAAATTCGATATCGATTTCACCTCGGGTCCGGCGTACGTGGCCGAAGCTGGGTCGATCCTGGCGCACATCCCCAGCGAGCACACGCGGCTTGAGAAGGCCCTGACCAAGGAGGAGCCCAAATGAGTAAGTGGGCACGCGCGGCTCTCGTGCGCGCGCTGAAGACCGTAGCTCAGACCGCCATCGCGGCGATCGGCACTACTGCTGCCCTCACGGAAGTCAATTGGGCTGTGGTGGCAGCTACCGCGGGGCTGGCAGGGGTTCTGAGCCTGCTGACCTCGGTTGCCGGACTGCCGGAAGTGGATAAAACCCCAGCTCAGGAGGGGTCTGACTGGTGATGTGACCCACGTCACACACTTAAGTGTAGACACGGCGGGTCCGGCATGGAAATGTACTCCTCACCGGGACGCCGGGTGGCACGAACTACTAGGCAAGTCCTAGCAAGCGTGTATCGCCTCAACGGTGTTGGTGGGTAGTCCTTTGAGAATTGAAAAGCACGTAATCCGGGAGCGCGAGGCTCGCATATGCGATTCTTGCCTGTCAGGCGTCTAGCGCTCCCTTCGTGCTAATACAATATGGTGCCGGACGACAGGCAGGAATTCGTCGTCAGTCGTCCGGCCACTCTCAAGAGTGCACAGGCAGAGAGACCCCCTCTCGCACCCCGCATTCACTCAAACCCCGAAGTGAACGCCTGTGCACTCCTGTGGGTGGCAAGTCGCCATTCAATTATAGAAATGGAATTCGTTATGACTATCAAGGTTGGCTCGCCGTACCTCTGGAAGTCGGGCATCTACGGAGACACGGCGGTTCACGTCGAATCCGTTTACAACGGTGTCGCCATGGTGACCGTGGACGGCGGTGCGGCTTCCCGCCAGGTCCGGGAGCACCCGGAATTGGCTGAGGCATGGCCGGTCATCACTGAGCGGCTTGTGAAGCGCCCAAGCAAGGCACGCAAGGCGGCTGGAAGCTTCGGAATGGTTCCGGGACTTCCGCCGGAGCGGGTTCTCGCTGAGAAAGCGGGAATCGTCAAGAACACCATTCGTGAGGTTCCCGGAGTCGGAAAGGTCGCCATCATCACGGACGACCGGCCGACGACCACCGCTCAGCGCGCAAAGCGCCGTTTGGGTCTCGCTGCGGCCCTGAATGTGGCGCGTGAAATGGCAGACCGCAATCCCACCCATTTCAAGTGGGCACCGCTGGGAGAAAAGCACATCACCGAGGTAGAGCACGCGGTGATCAATGCGGAGCACACGCGGCGCCAGAAGAGCAGCAGTGAAATCACTTTCTGACGGACACTCGGGAGCGCTCCGGTGTCATGAATGCATAAAGGTTAGAGGCGAATTTCTACCACGGCGGATGCCGACATTAAATAGCTAGGTGCGCCTAGTGCAGTCAGCTAAAGCCTTTATGCATTCTTGATTCCGGAGCGTTGCCAGAGTCAATCAGACTCGCAGCGAGCGTGACCCCGTACCGCCTCTCGTGAAGGCGAATTAGGGCATGCTGGCAAACTCAATAGGAGGAAATGAAATGGCTCAGACGACCGTGCTGAAGGCTCTCGCTGGTTACTTCAACGTCGGAGAGGGCAAGAAGTCCCTGAAGGACTTCGCTGCGGAGGTGAAGCAGCTCTCCGACGCGGAAAAGCTGGAGTTGGCACAGGGTGTCGTGGCGATCACCGGCGACACGCTCTGATGGCGCACAACGGGAAAGCCTACCTGCGGGAGATGGCGGCTCACAGGCCGTCTCGCGTAACCATTCTCCGTCCGGATTACAAGCCGGACAGGGTACACTACACACCGCCGAAGCTCACCGATTACATTTCGGTGCCCCGGCTCACAACGATCGGCAGTTTCCCGCTGATCGACAACCTGAATCTGGCCTCGGTGCACAACTTGATCGTGGCGTACAAGAGCATCGGGGGCACACCGAAGTGAGCAAACACGACGGCCCCCACGCAGGGCGCACAGGCGGTAAAAAGCCCTCAATTCGGGATATCATTTTCCGGCGTTCGTCATCAGATAACGCCGGTCTGGCATCCGATGTCCAGCATGCCATCACCGCACGTTTCCAGAGGGAAAACCGCAAGAAGTGACTAAGTTTCTGATCAAGGTCACTGCGCTGAGCCTGCTGGGTAGCGCGATGGCTTTCATGATCGTGCCGTTCATTCCCAACTAGGTAACACCTGATGAAATAAATAGTAATGGAGGCGTCACGCTGACAGACTGTCCGTGGCGCTTTCCCTCCTGTAGCTCAATTGGTAGAGCACGTGGTGGTATGCAGCCATTAGATGCAGGTTCGAATCCTGTCGGGAGGACTTGGCAGAGGGCAATAAGATGTAAATGGAGTTGACCTATCAGGGGATGTTGGTGTCAACGATTGCATTTTATTAGCTCTCTGCCTATCTTGCGGTGGTTGGTTGCAATGCTTTAGGGGTCGTTCCGTAATTCCAGCCCCTATGAGACAGCGTGGTTCGATTCCCGCTCACCGCACGAGTCATACGGTAAGCCAAACGCGTTGGATGCCGTCCCTGACTGGTTGAGTGAATGCTATACACGCGGATGCGATCAAGCCGTTCCGACAACAGGCACGGATCAACAAAGCTGCGGGCATGGAGTCCCTACGGGAAAGGCAGGAGTGAGCCCTAGATCGGTATGGGCAAAGCTTCCGTGGGTTCAAATCCCACCACTCACACAAAGCAGCATGTACAGGAATGGGATACATGCTCCCCTAATAAACAGGGCATTTTGAGGCTCCCATTTATTCCTCACACACGTTGGAGCACTCCGCTTGATTCCTCGGAGTCTGTCAGAAATGATCGGGCAGAATAGCCGGGTAGCGTGAAGCCGTTCGAATCGGCATGAGGAAGCGAAATACGTTACAGAGAAAAGAGGCACGATGGCTTTACGACGGATTCAATGCCGCTCTCACCAGGGCGGCATTTTTGCTATTCACCCCAAGCGCGGCAGGCAGCCTGTTCGATGCACGCCGGAACATCCTTGCGACAAGGCAGCCACCACTCAGGTAGCTATGGAGGCTAAGGAGCGCACTAGTCCCATCGGCATTCCTCAGGCCCCCGCTCCAAAGGAGGGTAACCCTTCGCTGATCCTGGCTAAGGAGGCGAAAAGCCTTCTGGAAGCCGTTGGGTGGATCTGCAAGGGTCGTGCTGGCTCTCAGATAGACAATCCTGCGTGCGAGCACGACTATTGGGCCGAACTGACGGCCTCTCGTGAGCACGAAACACTGTTCATGCGGTGGCTCGATGGGGAGCTAACTGACCAGCAGTACGCCATGGACTTCCTAAAGCCGTCTGACAACGGTTACCCGGAAAGCAAACTCCACTTCAACCCTGATGAGCTGACCGATTCCGAATTGGTTCGCATGGTCAAGGGCATGAAGGTCACATGGCATAACACAATTGCTGGCTCCCTGGAGACCGCGGTTGTCGGTGGTACCGTGACCATCGAACACATCTTCCGGGACAACGGTGATGAGGACAATTCCAAGCGGATTGTCAAATTCATTGACCACGGTGGGGGCGGTTTCCGTGCATTCCACGTCTCCGCGCTGGTAAAGGTGGGATGATGGAATTCAGTGAGATGAAAGTAGATCTCTGGATTCAGCACCGAAACACTTTGCGTGCGAGCGTGATCGACCTGGACAACCAACTGAATCCCGCGTTCCGCGTGCTATGGGAGACGGGTGGCACTAACTGGTATCCGCCGGAGCAGGCCACAGAATTTACCCCCGTTCCCCTTAGGAGTGCGGATGTGGTCTGAGGTCTTCAGCCGCGGGTTTCTGCGCTTCCTCGTGGCGCTCAGCGGAGTATTCCTGACGGTAGTGGTGGTGGCGACAACCTGATGCAGCCGATTCGACTGGACAAGAAGGGTCGGAGGATCATTATTCGGTCCTCTGGCCCAGTCGCGGGGCTCAAAACCACCATTCCGGGTGCCTATGAATCAGTGTCCGGTCAGTGGACAGTGCCGCTGAGCATTGAATCGTGCAAATTGCTTCGGCAGAAATACGGTTCTCGGCTCGAATTCAGTAATGAGCTTCAGCGCTGGATTTCCGGTGTACAGCAGTCGCGGAAATACATGATCAATCTGAGTAAGCAGGCACGTGCAAAGCTTTTTATCCTGCCGAAAAGAGCCCCGCGGTTGTACCGTGCGATGCGCAAGCGCGCTTACCAGACGGTTGGTGTACGGTTTATCGCCGACAATCCTGCATCGCTGCTGGCAGACGATCCCGGATTGGGTAAAACCCTAATCTGCCTTGGTGGTATTCTTGAATCAGATACTCCAGGTCCGTATTTGATTGTTGCCCCAAAAACTGCCGCGGATTCGGTCTGGAAAAGAGAAATCGAGCGCTGGCTACCGGCAGAACATACGGCCGTGATCGTTGGTGACTACCGCTATCAGCGGGAAAAGGTCCTAAACGAAACAGAATTCACCGAAAATACCTGGCTGGTCGTGCACCCGGAAATGGTACAGGTCAGCGCATGGTGGGTCTGTACACATCTGGTAGAAAAGAAAGTGATTCGCCGACACAAACTTACTGGCCGCAAGAAAGTCATTGTGCGGGAAATGCCCTGTGGGCAGCGAACTGACTCCGGTCAAAAACAACTAAAGGTGCTCTCCTGCGGTCATGAGCGGCTGAAAAATACCAAGGAGTTCAAAGCTCCCAGCTACCCGGCGCTATTCGCTATGGAATGGGGAGCGATCGTTATTGACGAGTCACATGAATCACTTATTCGTCGCTCAGGCCGCCCAACCCAGCGGCGTCGCGGACTCGATATGCTGAAGACACGCACTGACGGCTTACGCATCGCCATGTCGGGTACACCATTCGATTCAAAGCCACATCAGCTATGGGGCACCCTGAATTGGCTCGATTCAGTGCAATATTCCGCTTTTCACAGGTGGTCCGCGCTGTTCTGGGAGAAAGGCGGGTATACCGGTTTTGAGATCGGAGAATTCAGGAAAGAAAGGGAATCCATGCTTTGGAGTTCCCTATCAGCTATATCACTTCGCCGTACTAAGGCGGAAGTTGCGTCCGATCTCCCCCCGAAAATGGAAATCGGTACACCACTCGCTCCGCATGACCCATCCTCCCCGGTAGGTATCTGGCTTCCCATGGAAGGGAAGCAGGAAAAGGCTTATCGTGCTATGGAGAGACTATCTGTGGCAGAGCTCGATTCTGGCCGCTTGGAGGCGGTAACCGCTCTTTCCGAACTGACACGCCTGAAACAGCTTGCCTGCTCATATGGGGACATCAAACAGCGCCTGGTTAAAGCGCGATGTAAAACTGACCATTGCGCAGAGTGTGAGCGACACGGGTGGCATGAGGAAATAGATTTCTATTACGTGCCCAAGCTGCCCAGCAATAAGTTCGATTGGACGGTAGAAAGTCTTGAGGAGTGGGGCTACCCGCGGGAACCGCTGACTAACGTGGTGATCGTGAGCTTTTACACGGGGATTCTCAATGAGTTTGCACGGGGAATCGAGCGCCATTTCAAAACCAAGGAGAGTAGCCGGTTATGTACAGCGATCACGGGTCAGACTCCGCCGAAGCATCGACGGGCGGTGATCGACCGATTCAATTCGGGATCGGGACCGCGGATTATGATGCTAAATGTCAAAGCGGGTGGTACGGCTATCACGCTGGATACGGCGGATCGTATGATTTTCATCAGCGAGACACGGATCCCCGATCAGCAGAAGCAGGCGGAGGACAGGATTCACCGCGTATCTAATCCGCGGCACTGTATGTATTACTACCTCCGTTCCCTGGATACCGTCGATGTCGGCACGGCCCTTATCAATCAGGAAGCCATTGCCGACACCCACCGCTTACTGGACCAGCGCCGCGGGGTAGACTACATGCGGCACGTACTTGATTTGAGTGGCGGAATTTGATGGGTCACGTTTGACATCAATTCCGCACTCAACTAGGTTTCGTCGGACTCAAATGAGTTCGCAGAGAGAAAGAGGAAACATGCCCGCACGTCCTACGCGTACCGCACCCGGCGGTCGTCGTGCTGCTGCCGCTCCCGCCCGCCCTCGGCCTAAGGCCAATCCGCTGAGGGAGTACGTCAACAAAGAGGCCACGCCGTACCACAAGGCGTTCGCTCAGTGGCTCGTGAAGGAGGTTGGCTACACGCCGGAGAACCGTAAGGACTTCCTTGCGGCGATCCGACTGGCGATCACCACCCGGAACCTCTTCAACCAGTCCGATTTCATTGAGGAGTGGCGCGAGCGTACCGGCGAGACCAAGCGCGGTCCTAAGCCCAAGACTGCCGCTGCTCCTGTCCGGAAGCGCAAGCCGGAGCCTGAGGAAGACGATTTCGACGACGAAACCGAGGAAGAGGATTTCGATTCCGAGGACTCCGACGACGATTTCGACGATTTCGACGATGACGAGTCGGACGATGAAGAGGACGACGCCGACGGAGATGACTGGGAGGACGATGAGGAAGAGGAGGAGGCTCCCAAGCCTGCCCCAAAGCCTCGTGCAGCCGCTGCCAAGTCTTCCGCCCAGCGGACCACCCGTACTTCCACTCGCTCCACGGCGGCTAAGGCCGCCCCTGCCAAGAAGGCTGCCCCGGCGGGGCGCAAGCCTAAGCCCCCGGCGGATGACAACGATTTCGTCTTCTGAGTAATACAGCACAATTGAATTGGGTCGGTCCTCGCTGGAAGCGGGGATCGGCCCTTTTCTGTAGGAGGGGAAATGGAAAAGACGCCTGGACAGGCCGCCTTTGAGGAATGGTCTTCTGCACTGAAGACGGGTGCTCAGTGGCGCTTCGTGCCTGAGGACAATAAGAAGCGGTGGGAGCGGATTGCGGACGCAGCGATCAACTGCCACATAGAGCAGTGCGAAGAGGGTCCGCGTGTCGACCCCCCAGAATGACCTCCCCGTCATCCGCCAGAGTGAGCGCGTGGACTTCAAGCGCTGCATGAAGAAATGGTTCTGGCGTTGGCGCAGAGGATTGGTCCCCAAGACTCGCTCATTTGGTGCCCTGGAATTGGGCACATGGATGCACACTGCGCTGGAATACCGCTACGTAGGCGGAATCGTCACGCTTGAAGCCGCATTCGATATCGCTTCCAGCAACGAACTAGATGCCGCAATGCGTGATGGCGCACCCCAGCATGAGCTAGAGAAAGGGGCTGCTCTCCGCACTCTCGGGCTGGGAATGGCTCTCGCCTACGATCGTAAATATGATCGTGATCCTGAGATCCGACCAATCGGTGCGGAAATTGGATTGGAATTCGAGATTCCCGGTGAGACCGGGAAGACCGCAGCCATTCACCGGCTGAAGCCCGATCTGCTGTACCGCAACCCTCGCGATGAGATCTGGCTCTTGGAGAATAAGACCGCTAAGCAAATCGCGGTAGAGCATTTGCCGATCGACGATCAAGCCCGCGGGTATGCGGCCATGAGTGAGCGAGCACTACGGCGCGCTGGTTATCTCAAATCGAATGAACAGGTGAAGGGGGTGATGTACAACTTCATCAAGAAGATCATGCCGGACGAACGACCGCAGAACGCTCAAGGCCAGTATTTGAATAAGAATGGCTCAGTGAGTAGGCAGCAACCCCTGCCGACACTCGTGCGGCACCCCGTGGTGCTGAACCGCGCGGCTAAGAAATCCGCGCTGCTCCACATTCAGCGGGAAGCGCTAATGATTACGGGCATGACCATGTCGATTCGCGAGAAACGCATTCCGCCAGAGCATCTGACGAAAACTCCACATAAGAGCTGTCCGAAGCTCTGTGAATTCTTCACGATGTGCGTGCTGGAAGAGCAGGGCGGTGACGTCCGGGAGATGGAGCGATCGTCGTTCATCCGGCGGAACCCTTACACGTACGACACCGAAACAACCGACATCCCAGTGGGGTTTGATTTGGCATGAACTGGTTTCTTGAATTCATTTGCGACCCTTGCAAGATGAAGGATCACACAGACTGCCGAGGTGGAACGTGGTGTGATTGCCAGCATCGAACCGACCGTAAGAACGTCGAATGACAGCCCGAACATCACAGGCCACCACTGAGCGCACCCCCCTCAGCGTATCTGATTTCCAGAAGGAGATCATTCGGCTATCGGACGGTCAGGAGGAATCGAAAAACATTCTGGTGTACGGCGACTCCAATGCCGGTAAGACCGTCCTAGCGGGCACGCTCCCGCCAAAAACCTTCTGGGCTGTGTGCGAGCCGGGGTATAAGTCCGCGGTACGCTGGCGGGCGTCTCAGGGACTTCCGGCGCATGTCGGTGCCCGGCGGATATCCAATTCCGCTGAGGCGTGGGCACTGGTTGAGTGGCTAGAAGAGAAGGAGCGATACCGTAAGCTTGATTGGCTGGTAGTGGACGGTGCTACCACCATGCAAGACCGGTTCCGCCTGGCATACACGCAAGAGGCGTTCGACCTGAAAGGTAATCGCGCCCACCGCAACCTGCCGGACAAGCCTGATTACTTCAACACGCAGAACATGCTGAAATCGTGGTTCCCGCGGCTGATCGATCTGGGTGTCAATCTGCTGGTGACAGCGCACGCTTACCGAACTGATATGACGGAAAACGGTGAGCTGCTGGTTTTCCCTGGTTTCCAGGGGAGAGTCAATGAAGTATCGAATGCCATTTCTGGGCTGATGGACGTTACCGCCTACATGGAATCGCGGCGGTTGCGTAATCCGAGAACGGGTCAGACCAAGGTTGACAGGCGGCTATGGTTCGCTTCGCCGACTGGCCGACGGAAAGAGGAGCAGGACACCCGCTACATCGTGGGTGACAAATTTATGGCATTGGGGGAATACATGAAAGACCCCACAATGCCCGCGATAATCGCAAAGATTGACGGAGAGGAAACAGCAAGTGCCTAAGGTAAATTGGGGCATCAGCAAGGGCACTATCAGCAATTTCGATCGGGAGTCACAGTACAAGCCGTATGACGGCCCTCTGCCCCCGGCGGGGATGTACCGTTGGCTGGTCAAGCGGCTCAAGTATGTTGCCGCTACCGGCACCAAGAACCCGCAAATTCGTGCTGGTCTGGAGTTGACCCCCCGGAACACGGAAGAGAAGCGGTACAAGGGGTACTACATCACCGCGTTCCTGACTGTTTCGGAGCAGTATCCGGGGTTCTATGTGCCTTTCCTCGATGCCATCGGCGTCACTGAAAGCGAATTCCTGTCCGGCACGGTCACGGACGAGGAAGGAAATATCAAAAAGATTGGCCGCTGGCGGTTCACTGACGGTGTACACCTGAAGGCTCAGCTACGGGACGAGACGGACCAGAACGGCAATCCGCGGAAGGGTATCGGCTACATCGGTGCCGATTCCGGCGGGGAAGAGTTCTCCGATGACACGGAAGACGACTTCGATTTCGATGAGGATTCGGATGAGTACGCCGATGAGGACGGCGAGGATGAAGACTGGGATGATGAGGGGTAATGGATAGGGAGTACACCGCACAGATTCGCAAGCGCGACGAATTCGGCGTATGGCGACCGTGCGGTAACACCACCTTCATCGTGCACGGACGATTCCGCCCCAGCTTGTTCAACGACGATCTGATCGGCTACCGCCGATCGGTGAGGTATGGTGCCGGAATCGTTGACCCGAAATACCGGTTCAGCAGTTTTAGCCAAGCGTAGTCCGTAGGGCTGGACCACATGCGAATGCCATTAAGAGCAAGGCGGCTGATACGCGGTGGTCCGGCCCCGAACAAAGGAAGAGAATGAATCTCAGCACGGCAACGGAAATCCGAAACGCAGACCGCTGGAAGGGTATTCACCGCATGCCGCACCGTCGTTTCACCCGCAAGATCGTCATTGCTCTGGCCGCGGTTGTGGTGGCCTCGGGTGTCGCTCCTCTAACCGAGTCGAGTACGCCGGAAGTCTCTGCCAGCACCATCGTCGCGCCGGTCGAAATCTCCCGTGAGCTACAGCCTGCCAGTCGCTCCCAGCGCGCGGCACTCACGCGGAAACAGAAGATCGAAAAGGTAATTTCGTATGCATACGCGCAGCGTGGTGATCGATATGTCTGGGGTGCCTCAGGGCCGTCTAAATGGGATTGCTCCGGGCTGGTCTCCGTCGCTTTTAAGAAGGGGGCAGGAATCAAACTCCCCCACTTCACGGGTGGTATTCAGAAGCGCGGTTACAAGGTCTCACGGAAGAATCTCAAGCGTGGTGACATTATCTTCCCCCAGCACGGGCACGTGGGTATTTACCTGGGTGGAAACAAAATGATCCACGCCAGTAGCGGTAAGGGCAAAGTCGTTGTCGCCAAGGTGTATGGGTTCTATACCGCACGCCGTGTTCTGTAATTGAGATTCGGAGAGGGAATGTTCAGTCTGTTCGGACGGAAAAAGCAAGTCGAATTGCGGGAGGGAGGGGCAGTAGTGAAGTCCCTCCCCCCTCTGTCGGGGGAACCAGCGGAGCATGAATTCGTGGCTATTCCGCGCCACGATATCCCGGAACTGGCGGAATCCTATTTCAGGGCCATGGAGACCGAGGAATCCGCAGCATGGTGCAAATGCCTTTGGCGGATTCACCCGGATGATCAGGGAATCAAACCTGGTACATGTCGCGAGTGTGGCGCAACAGCAGCAAGCGGTGTGCACTCAGGAAAGAGTAAGCCGGAGTACAACCACGCCTTCCGCGGTATTCGGCGCGCCAAGGTCGATGACCACCCGGAGTGCCCTGTGCACACAAAAGAGGGAATGCTCATTTACTTTTTTGAGTGGGTATTCAGTGGACAGTGAAGATTCATTCGCCAACCGCTGGCGCATTCTCCAGAATGTGGAGTCAGCATGCATCGCTTTACAGAATAAGTTCCCTGCTCTTGCGCATAGCAAATATGTAGAGGGGGAAGGCTCTAATGCGCCGGTTGCATTTGTCGTCGGCGAAGCCCCTGGCGCCGAAGAGGAAATGCGGCGTAGAGCATTCATCGGGCCAGGCATGCTCGCGCTCCGGCAACTGATGCGGCTAGGACAACTGGACCCGACAGATTGCTGGCTCACGCACGCGGTGAAATTCCGCACGCCAGGTAACAGGCAGCCTCTGCCCTCTGAGATCAAAGCATTCCGGCCATTGCTGATGGCGGAATGGCGCGCGGTAGGTAAGCCGGAACTCATTATCCCGATTGGGGGAACAGCATATGAGGCCGTAACCGGTAAGCATGGATCTATCAACAATGCGGCGGGTAAACCTTTAAAAATGACATCGGGGGTGACGGTTTACCCGATGATCCACCCGTCATACGGCTTGCGAGGGAACGATCAAGCTAAGGAGCGACTGGAGACCGATTGGGAGAAATTCGGTGAGTGGTACACAGCACGAAGAAACACCTGAGCTGTCCAATATTGAGTACACGATTCTTCGGCTAGCAGCACAAGGAATGAATCAGCAGCAAATCGCCGACCAAACGCAGTATTCGGTGAATACGATTAAGCAATACCGATCGCGGGCTGTACGCAAGCTCGGAGCAACTAACCTCGCCGCGGCGGTGGCATGGATGAGTGCCCGGGATTTGCTTGACACCGATCAGCAGGCAGCATGATCCGGCTGAAAGAGACTCTTGGCGGTGAGCCTGTCTATTTCCACGCGGTGCAGAATGGTGATGACCTCAATGAAGTTTTTGAATTTGTTGAGGAACATCGCGCACTCGCCATCGATACTGAGTCAACGGGGATCAACCCGTACCGCCGCGGGTGGGAATTGCGCACTGTTCAGATCGGCGATGCGTACGACAGTTATGTGATTCCCGCCCGCTGGCGCAAGTTCATTCACTGGCTAACCACCGCGGATGTGAAGTGGATTGGACACAATGGGCCTCACGACATTCGTTCAATTAACAGATTCCTCGGCATGGAAACTGGAATGGTGTGTCATGGAGAGACCTACATTCCTGCGCACCATAGTGATTCACGGAAACAGATGGACGGAGGTATCGGTCATGGCCTTAAGGTACAAGCGCAACGGTATGTGGCTCATGACGCCGGAAAATGGGAGGATCGACTCAAGGCAGTATTCAAGACCATTGAGATCTCGATTCCTGGCAAGACGTACAAGTCTGGCCCTAGAAAGGGTCAGCCAAAAATGCGTAAGGCGCGCCTTGATGAAGGATGGGCGCTTATCAATCCGGCTCATTCTGCGTATGTTGCGTATGCAGCGTCAGATCCGATTCTGACGTATCGCCTCTGGCGGCATTATCAGCCGGTCATCCGTCGTAATTTAGATCTGTACCATTTTGACCTCCGCGTACAGCAGGCGTGCGACAGGCTCAACCGGCGGGGCTTTCGTCTTGACGAGAAATACACCGAACGGCTAAACGAAGCCTTGGAAATGAAGGCGAATGAGTTCATTGTGCGCGCCGCCGACCTCGGCTGTAAAAACATCAACTCAGGAATGCAAATCTCCCTGACACTCGAATCCATGGGGGTGCAGCTACGTGCCACGACACCAACCGGTAAGTACAGAACCGATGACAAGATTTTGCGTGGCCTGCTCAGCGAATGCAGCGAAGAGGCGGCTGATCTCATTCACTGCATTCTCGGAGCAAAGCAACTTCTCAAACGGCGTGCCAGTTACACAGAGGCGTTCCTCAGGGAAGTCGACGCCGACGGCCGTGTACACCCCTCCATCAACACTCTTGGAGCACGCACTAGCCGCATGAGCGTAAGTGATCCTGCCTTGCAGCAATTGCCCACGAAAGACAGGGAAGGAGATATCGAGTGAATTCCGCCGAAGAGGCAGCTGACCCTCTCATGACGACCGGAGAGGTAGCAAAGGTGTTCCGGGTGCGACCCAAGACTATTGCGTGCTGGATAGCTAGCGGCGCAATGGCGGCTATCAAAACACCAGGGGGACACGCACGTATTCGTGAGTCGGAAGTACGGAGACTGCTAAATGCAGATTCAGCCAGTTAAGTCACTACGCAGCAAACTCGGTGATCAGCTAATCAATGATGGCCCTTACACCCGCGGAGACTGGAACCCTTTCATGGGGGAGGTAATCACTGCGGAAGGACTAAATGAGCTGCGCGATGAGCTGATGCGCTTGCGAGGGGTGCCTGGTGACCCACAGGAAAACTGACCCCATTGAATGGCTTTTCTTCAGAGAGTCCATGCGTAAGCGGCGCATGAAATTGCGTATCACGCAGAAAGACTTGTCTCTGGCGCTGGGGCTGAATCCCGATTACATATCCAACGCTGAGAGTAAGGCGTTTTTCACCCCGTCTTTTGGCGTAGCACTCCAGTGGGCAGCATTGCTTGGTGGCACGATGAAAGTAGTTTTTGAGGAGCATGATGGACGAGATCGACATTTTGAAACTGATGGATCTGGGGGAGGTACCGCGGGAAGCGCTGATCAAGGAGATTGAGGCAGCCAATCGCGCGCGATTGGAACAGGCAGAAATGGCTGCCCTGCGAGCGAATGTAATTCACATTCGTGTGGAAGAATTCAAAACGCGATTGCTGAAGCAGGCAGGCCTGACAGAAGGTGCGTTCGGCTTCATGAAAACGGAAGATGAAGACGATGACTGATGAAGAGAAGGAGCGCATTCGCAAAGCGCTGAAGGAAGGTGAGGAAGTAATCAGCGTAATTAACTACGTAAACCCCTCCACTCAGCTAGGCATTCTCTCGGGTTACCGCACAGCTGTGAGAATTGTGGAAGCTCACCTAGATGCGCCTTCTAGCGAGTGACACAATCCGGCGGTGCTTGATCGCTGATCCCGGAATGCACATTCTCTCCGCGGATTTCGATCAGATTGAGTTGCGAGTCATCGCTGCCCTATCAGGCGAACAGGTGATGATCGATGCCGCCAAGCGCGGTGACTCGCTCCACAAAACAACCGCCTGTCAGATGTTCGGAGAAACTTACACGCCGGACGAATACCGTTACTCCAAGAATCTCAATTTTGGCTGGGCGTTTGGAGGCGGCGCTCAAACGCTGGCAGAACAGACCGGCCTGCCTCAGGCGAAATGTGCTGACCTGATCCGCGGATTCGAAAATGCCTTTCCTGCTCTCCGCGCATGGAAGCGGAGAGAGCAGGAACACATCATGGATCAGGTTCTTTCGCCGGAAGAAAAGAAACGCTATCGCGGATTGCGCAGTCAGATGTTCGATCTGCGTACAGACACTCGCGACGGTATCAATGCCCGTATACTGCTGCAACGGCAAATCAACGCACTCTTCCGCGGTAAGACCGCTTATTGTGTAAACGGATTCGGGCGCCGTTTGATCGTCGATGCTGACAAGGCATACACGGTCATCAATTACAAAGTTCAGTCCACCGCGGCAGACCTAATGAAGCAGGCCCTGCTGGACGTGATGGATGAACCAGACTTGGAACCTACGCTGCTCCTGCCTGTGCACGATGAGCTAATCGGGCAGGCACCAATCAGCGAGGCTGAATACGTCGCACAAAGGTATGGGGAGGTGATGACTCGTGAATTCCAAGGTGTACCGATCACCGCCAGCGGGAAAGTGTACGGAAAAAGCTGGGGAGACGGCTATGCCCGCGGATAAACACAAGATTTACAAATGCCAGCAGATGCGCGTGCTCAAGTGGCGGATCTACTGCCCTGAGTACTACGCAGCGCATGGGGAGTCGGTTGGCGCTACCACATTTCTGATGGCGCTAGTCAAATGCGAAAAGAGACGATGCTGTGAAGCAAGCCAGGCACCCGCGTAACGAGCGTCTGAAGCGAATGATCCTCGCTGGATTCACTATCGGCGTGGTTCTGGGGCTTTGCCTGCTGGGGGTGTACCTGTGGGTGTAATTGATCCCGAAGAGTATAAGGAGCAGTTAGCCCGGCTGATCAAAGCCGAAGCCCACAAACTAACCATTCATGAGATGGAACAGATAGTACTGGGGGCTAATCAAAATCTTCCGATTGTCCGCCTACCTGAGCATTACCACCGAGGTAAGAAGTGGTTTACGAATCTCGGTGATGTCGACATGTGTAATTGCGGTGCAAAGTGGCCTTGCCCTGATCCCACAGTGGAGGTGCTGGAATGATGACGCAATACATACTCCGCGTGTTCAGTGATGAGAGCAATGAAATTCATCCACATGACCTCCGCGGATTGCTGGATACGGCAGACAAACTAGGAGGCGATACCGCCCCCATCACATTGATCAAACCCGCGCACGACCCTGAGGATTGCCGATGGGGTCTGGAAATCGAGATCCATGGCGAGGAATGAGAATGAATACGCCGTTGTGGCATTCGATCCTGGTGGGTGCATCGGCTGGGTTCATATCCGGCTGGATTACAGGGCTTTTACGCGACCTGAGAATAAAGTTCTCGCAAACGTCATCGACTGGGAATGCGGAGAGTTCAGCGGAACCGAACACCAGCAATGCCAGGAAGCCTCAAAACTTATCTGGCGCGCCAAGTTTGGTGACATGCCCTTCAACTCCCATACGGATGTTGTGTCCGGCGGATTGTCCAGAGCGGACATACTGTCAGAGGATTTCGAACTTACCCAATTGATTGGCGGTAACAATCTATTATCGCCTGTTCGCATCAATGCAATTCTGGGGTATGAATGCGCAAGATTGGGGTTAAAGCTAAACTTACAGAAGCGCTCTTTACGTACCCGTGTGACTCCTGTGCGCCTTACTTACATGGGCTTCAATTCTCCGTTCCGACGAACAGGGAGTTGGTCGACTCAGGGAAGGGGAAAAGATGCATTTGCGGCAATGCAGCACGCTATCGTGTGGCTGCGGCGTATCAAGAAAAAATCACTTCGACGCCCGTGGAAGCTGGGAAAGGGGGGAGTAGAGAATCGTGAATGGGATTGTGCCTGTTCCCGAGGACGACGGTGTGACCTCGTCCACCCCAGATAGTTTTGTAGTTTCATGCAATATTCACAGTGATTGCGTACGTGGAATCAGACATGTGTCGGACGAAGATCTCAGCAAAACAATTCATATGCAATTTCAGCCGCAATACGTTTACACCGTGTGGCGGGTTCACGCAACAGGCCGGGGTGCGGTAGAGATCATGCAAGGCACTGACCGGGAGTACCTGTTGCGGGCAGCGCGCAGCATGAGTGCTGAGAAAACGGATGTCGTGGTCACCCACCAGGAAATCATTTTGGACCTCAGTCGACCGGTACCGTTCGGCCCCCCACACAAGTGTGACACGTGCGGCGAACCTGCAACCGCCTGTTACCGTGACGGTAACCCCGGGCACAGTGAGCACGTGTGTGCCTGTGAAACACATTCACAAAGAGGTTTTGAAGGACTGAAAAAGGTGATCGGTGACTAAGCACCCGCTGGTTGAGCAGGCCAAAAAGATGCTCATGGATAAGTACGGAATTGACGAGCCGGGGGCACACAAATTCATCAACAGGACAGCAATGGATGCTAGTGTTTCTCTGGTTGACATGGCGAAGCGAATAATCCGAGAACTGGGAGGGAACCGAGGTAAGCGTGGTTGACTGGTACTGGGGGCTGTCCGGCGTCACGTGGTTCGTAACCACTTTCTTGCTGGGGGCTGTTCCCATCGCGATATGCGGCGCCTTTGTGGTCCTCATGGCGAAATCAATTGCACAGTCCACCGAGCATGATATCAACACGTGCCCCTGTCGGCGATGTGAATACCGCCGAACCCGCGCTATCAATAAGCGCTACGCAGACAAGCCTGCGGCCCCAGCGGACCAGCGTGGACAACTAATCTCTACCGCAAATCTGCAAGAGAACATGGTGGTGATTGCCCGTAAAAACGGTAATCCCTATCGTGTCAAGTACATCGAGCCGCGGATATACGGCTACGTAGTGATCCTCCGCAACCTGAACAGCAATGCTCAGTCATGGATGACTGTGCCGTATTCCACGGCTGACAATAAGATTTGGAAACTCGCCGATGACCGTATGCGGCGAGTCTACGGGTTATAGGAAGAGGAGAGAAAATGGGCCTGATCGACGATCTCATCGGCACGCTGAATGAGGCAAACCTCAAGGGCGGAGAGGCAGATGCTGCTGTCAGCGAGGCAATGGAATTGCTTCAGCGTGCTCAGGCAGTGCTGGCGGAGTCCATCGAGCTGACTGCCAGGTCACTCGGTGATTCTGGTTCAGGCAGGGTCGCCGAAGCCCTGGGTGGTTTTCAGTCGGCACAGAACCACGTAGCGGCCTGTATCGAGGGCCTGGCACAGGGGCTCCCGAAGCTCCGACACGCGGTGGAACAGAACACTGAGTACATCGGCCAGATCAGTGGCTGAGGACTGGGCAGTCAACAATTCATTTCGTCTGTTTTTCTGGAGCCTGGTAGCACTCTGGTTCGTTCACAGTCTGGGGATGTGATGGAGTTCCGTAAGTGGAAGAAAGGCTCTCGCAGCAACGGGAGCGGCGGTAACAACTGTGTGGAGGTTATGCAGGAGGTTAACAACGCTGTATACGTTCGTCACAGTCAAGATCGCGGACAGTGTCCGCTCGTGTTCACTCAGGATGAGTGGACCGCTTTCATCGAGTCGGTGAAGCTCGGAGAGTTCGATCTGTGAAGGGCCGTCATCGTTACCGCGCTCCGATCATGGAGTCGGCTACTGAGGGAATTGACTATCATTCTCAGGGTGGCGAGGTCACATGGCCGGTCGCATTCGGATTGGCTTTCGCGCTATTCGTTCCGCTGGGGCTGACCGTCGGGCTATTCTTTTTGATCCCTGTGAAATAGATCACAGTTGACACTGAATCATCGATAGGGCAGCTTAGCTCCTTACCTGTACTACAGAGAGAAAGAGGAAATCATGCCGGAAACTTCCGCAACCACTACCCCGCGGCGTACCCGCGCTGCTGCCAAGCCTGCTGCAGCAAAGGCTCCTGTCAAGAAGACACCGGAACCTACCGCCACTGACCCGCTGAAGGTCGAACTCGAATACACCGGCGACACTGCCCGGTACGCCAAGTTCGGTCTGCCGAAGGAGCTGGAAGGTACTGTCGTCGGCAACATCTACGCTCCGCACGGTACCGCCAAGGTGCTCCTGATGATCGTGCCGTCCGACTCGGTGAAGCCCCGCATGGCATCCGAGTAACAGCTTTACAGGTTCCCTTACCTGGTGGGGGGAGGGAATCGGCAATTGACCCCGCATGGCCTCGTCAGCTGTGCGGGGTCTTTTGTTATCTAAGGAGTGATCATGAGAAAAGGATTGGCTGATGGTGGACCACTCGATGGCGTGCCCATAACCGGCGACCCTGGCACCTGGGATGGCCGCGTGTCGGATTATGCAGGCAGTTACGCGTGGAATGATCTGACCGAGCAATGGGTGTGGTACCCGCAACGCCAGTACGGGCGCAACTGGTGGGTAAAAGAACAGGGCACCCCTGCCGACGGTTAGCAAGAGTGCCCTGTTCCTTGTTACAGAGAAAGGAGAGGAAATGGAACGTCACGCCAAGCGGCGCGAGACCGACGATAACATGCCGGACCCGATCGCGCTGGGCTGGTCACCATTTCACACCGCCGCTGAGGATTACTACACAGCAGGCTTCATGCCTATCCCTCTTCCTCAGGGACGGAAATTCCCGCCACCCAAGGGTGTGCCTAATGATCTTGAATACACGGAAAGCGTGCTTGAGGATTGGCTGACGAATAACCAGCCAAGGAATATCGGTGCCATCGTGCCCGATGGAGTGGTGGTTTTCGATATCGATGGACCGCCCGGAATGGAGGCGCTGGCGGAATTGGAAAACCGCTTGGGAGCGCTCCCAAAAACATGGTGCTCATTCCGCGGCGACCCCCAGCGCTATCACTTGTGGTTCCTTTGTCCGCCGGATATTCGCTGGCCCGGAAAGCTCGGGACCGGCTTGGACATCATCTACCGCCATTATCGCTACATGGTGTTGCCGCCATCCATTCACCCTGATGGTGGGCAATACCGCTGGGCCAATCTGAAAGGCGACACTCTTCGTGCTTCTCACGGCTATCTGCCATCCATTGAGGAATTCTCGGAACTGCCCGATGAATGGCTCACGCTGGCAGATGAGAACGGTTATGTGCAGCGTGAACGCGCACAGATCGATTCGCGCCTGTGGCTTTCTGAGCATGGGAAGGGGAAGCCCTGTCCGGAAATGAAGCGCGTGGCTCTCTGGCACATCAAGGAAATCCGCAAGCATGCTGACCTGGGAGGAATGCATGATGCATTGGTCAATGCGGTGTGGGCACTCACCGCAGAGATTAGTCAGGGTCATGCTGGCGGGGCCGTTGCCCTTAAAAAGATTCGTACCACCTTTTTTGCACAGGCAGAGGCTTCTGGCCGAAGGGAAGAGGGAGCGGCGAAAGCTGAATGGGAGCGTGCGTGCGTTGGTGCCATTGAAAAAACAGCTGTAGAGAGAGTACGTGAAGGTGATCCGTGTGTCATTGAGGAGGGGGAGCGCGGAAAAGATCCTAAGCGATTTTTCGATCCGAAACACGGCCTCAAGGCTCAGTCATTACGCGAGGCTGTAGAAGCCACGGGAAAGCTCGCTGTTGGTCCGGGCAAAACCCTGTACCGCCACACTGACGGATTGTGGGTGCCTGATGGTGAGTCGGAGATCTACCGCCGGACGGAGCGGCTCCTAGGCCAGCGTTACCGCCCGAACCACGCTACCAACGTGAAATCAGTTGTGGAGAACCGCGAGCCCCTGATCAGCGATGACGCGATGGATATGCAATACCTGAACGTCCCGAACGGTCTGCTGGACTGGGCAACAGGCGAATTAATTCCGCACTCCCCTCACGTGATCAGTACCGCGCGTATTCCCGTGGAATGGATTGATGGGTCGGAATGTCCGGAAATCGACCGATTTTTCCGAGAGGTATTCCCTGGTGACGCTATTGAATTGGCGTACGAAATCCTGGGGTACATGCTCTATAACGATAACCCGCTACATAAAGCCATTCTCCTGCATGGCTCTGGTAGAAACGGAAAGGGTACCTTTATCCGACTCGCGCGGATGCTGGTGGGCCATAACAATATCTCCGCTGTCACCCCTCAGGACCTGGATAGTAGTCAATTTTCATCGGCACAGCTCCACAACAAGCTAGCCAACCTGGTAGGGGACGTTGATCCGCGCATCTTTAAGAGCACTGAGAAATTCAAGCAACTGACCGGTGGCGACTACATCCAAGCCCAGCACAAGCACAAGGATCCCTTCACCTTCAGGTGTCGCGCGCTCATGATTGCAGCCTTCAATAGCCTCCCGCGTACGGCCGATACGACAGAGGGTTTTTTCAGCCGATGGGCTGTAGTGCCCTTCACGGCGTTTTTCCCTGCCGGGGTAGCTGATCCCACCCTGATAGGCCGTCTGACTCGTCCTGAGGAACTACAGGGGCTTCTGCGCTATGCCGTGGGTGGCCTGCAACAGGTGATGCGCCGTGGGAAGTTCACGATCCCTGCATCGGTGGAAGCTGCCACGTTGAAATTCAAAATGGAGGCTGACCCGATCCGAGCCTTCATTGGTGAGCGCGTGGAGTTCGGACACCCTAATGCATCATGGACAGCGCGCACAGAGGTCTATCAAGCCTACGTGGCGTATGCGGTAGCTAATGGGATGCACCAAATGAGCGCACAACGTTTTTATGAATCATTCACTACGGCGGCGACGGATGCATCAGAGCACGCAGTGTATGAATCCAAGACTCAAGGCGATCGCGGATTCAGAGGAGTTGCACTGAAGTGAAAGAGAAAAACTGGAGTATTACCGTGACGCTACCTGATTCGCTGCTTTTTAAGATTGCGCAATATTCTGAGCAGAATAAAGTATCGCGCAGCGAAGCAATTCGTCAGGTACTGGAAAATGGTTTCGAAATTAAGTAATGTGCGTGTCAACCTGGGTTGACAGCTAACAATTGAATAACCGTGCTCCGCACACCGAGTACCCCCCAGTGTGAATAGCATTGGGGGGTATTTGTATTTTATGGGGTAGGGGCAGGCTTGGGCAGAAGGGGCAGCACTTCACAACAGCTAGAATGGGGGTATTGTATTTTCTCTTAAGTTTTGC
>JACCDU011022593.1_pt1 | contig 29937 bp, 31 predicted proteins | sample 7446081 | NCBI WGS metagenome assembly JACCDU01 (sample SAMN15323447, study PRJNA562643) | freshwater metagenome | isolation source: river surface water | place: USA:Blue River Watershed | collected 2017-08-17
AAATGAAGGTGGCCTCTTTGTTGCGAATGAGGTGGTCGTTGAGGTCAATGCGCTTTTGCGTGTGGTCGGCCGCGGGCGAGGGAAAGCCAGCGGGCACTTTCCAGGCGCACATGTTGAGCCACAGCTTGGGGGCGGTGGTGTCTATGGGTTGAGGTGCAATGAAGGTAGTTGTAGGCATGCCGCAAATATACTGTACAAAAATACAGTATATTCAGCAAAATACCACTTCGCAAGTTGCCAGACCTACAATGGTTGCTTGAGGTTTTACTAAGCCAATCCATTAATTTCAACGAAGAAAGGGCGCTAGATGAACAGAATCACTCTAGAACCAGGCAAGCGCGGTGGCAAGCCATGTATTCGTGGGTTGCGCATCACGGTTTATGACATCTTGTCGCAGTTGTCACAAGGTGCCTCGCAAGAAGAGATCCTCGAAGACTTTCCCGAGTTAGAGCCAGAAGATATCTTGGCTGCACTCTCTTTTGCAGCCGATCGCGAGCGCAAAGTTTATTCAGTTGCAGTCTGATGAAGCTGTTGCTGGATGAGAACCTGTCTAGAAGACTGGTTCCTTTTTTGTTGACTTCCTATCCAGAATCAACCCAGGTTGTATTGGTGGGACTTGAGGCTGCAGACGATGCCAGAGTTTGGGACTACGCGAAAGCAAACGACTTTGTGATCGTCACTCAAGATGCAGATTGCGAAGAGCTCTCATTGGTCAAAGGGCATCCGCCTAGAGTCATTTGGATCAAAACAACGCATCCATCGCGCTCTACCATTTTGAAAATCCTATTGGATCAACAACCCTTGATTCATGAAGTCTTGATCAACCAAAATCAAGGTTGTATTGAAATTACGCACATTATTGGCAAGTAGCGCGCCGTCCTGCCCAACTGACAACAAGGGTTATTTGTTGAAATAATCACCAACCCGCTACTGCCATTGGTATATTGATTGCTTATCAAACTGAGGAGACCTCACCATGCTAGACCGCCGCTTATTTTTAGGAGCTGGCATTGCCGGCGCATCCGCTCTCACTTTCTCATCCGTGTGGTCTCAAGCAGCCCCCAACTTTGGCCCGCCCACTTTGCCCACTTTGGGCTTTAAGCGCATGAAGTTGGGCAACATGGAAGTCATCGCCCTGAACGATGGCGCTGTGCGTCGTCCTTTGGGCGAAGAGTTTGTGACCAACGCGCCCCTTGAGCAAGTCAAAGCCTTGCTGGCCAGCCAAAACCTGCCCACCGATTACATCGATGTGCCCTACACCCCCTTCTTGCTGATCAATGGCAATCAGCGCTATTTGTTTGACACCGGCTTTGCCGACAACGGTCCTCCCACCACCGGCAAACTGGCCGCCCAGTTGGACGCTGTTGGCCTGAAACCCACAGACATCAACAACGTGGTGCTGAGCCATTTCCATGGTGATCACATCAACGGGCTGCGCAACAAAGCAGGTCAGTTGGTTTACCCCAACGCGCGTGTTCACGTGCCTGCCCCCGAGCACGCTTTCTGGATGGACGATGCGCGCATGGAAGCTGCACCCCCCGGCATGAAAGGCGCTTTCATGGGCGTGCGCCGTGCACTGGGCAATTTGGGCGGCGATCAGTTGGTCAAGTTTGAACCCGGTGCGGTTGTAGCGCCAGGCATTACATCCATTGCCGCCTTTGGCCATACCCCTGGCCACACCCTGTTCCGCATGGACTCGGAAGGTCAATCGTTTGCTTACGTGGCCGACATTACCAACGTGCCTTCCTTGTTTGCACGCGCGCCCGACTGGTCTGTGTTGTTTGACATGAACCCTGCCATGGCCCGCATGTCACGCCGCCGCGTTTTTGACATGTTGGTCAAAGACAAAATGATGGCCGGTGGTTTCCATTTCCCATTCCCAGCGTTTGGCACCATGGAAGTCAGTGGCAATGGGTATCAGTTCAAGCCGGTGGCAGCGTAAAGTACCAGCCCTTGACTTAATTAACGTAATAGTTAATTATTCGGGGCATGAGTGCCCAAAAATCTTCACCAGTCATTAAGACGCGAGACGCCGAAAGGTCTCGCGCAATCATCCTGAGTGCCGCCCTTGAAGAGTTTGCCCTCTTCGGTTTAGGCGGTGCAAGGATCGACCGCATAGCCGAGCGATCCAATCTCAACAAGAGACTCATCTACTACTATTTCACCGACAAAGATCAACTCTTTCAGGCGGTGCTCGAGAGCGCCTACGAGCAAATTCGGGAAAGTGAAAAGAAGCTCAATCTGCAGTCTCTAGAACCAGCCACTGCCGTCCGTAAGCTGGTTGAATTCACTTGGAATTACTATCTGGAGCACCCAGAATTTTTAACCCTCCTTAACAGCGCAAACTTGCACAAAGCCAGGCATATTCAAGAGTCGCCCAATGCGCGAGCGCTTAACTCGCCGCTGATCGAACTATTGGGCGAAATATTGGAAAAAGGTCGGCTGTCGGGTGAGTTCAGAGGCGGCATTGATCCGGTGCAACTCTATGTGTCTATTGCGGCTCTTTCCTATTTCTACTTATCCAATAACGCCACGTTGTCGACCATCTTCGGGCGCGACTTGATGAGCCCCAAAGCCAAGAGCGAGCGCCTGTCGCACATGTGTGAAGTGATCCTAGGGTATGTCCTGAGGAACTAGATTTGATAGCAGGTTGACGCTGAGCTTGAGTCGTTTCTAAAATGACTTATTCACTTATTGGTGAATTATCAAGTTCAATGCAGTGGTGCCTTCTCAGGGGTGCGTGTGTTGTGGCTTGTCTTTATTGACTCAAATTCAGGAGGCTTTATGACCCGTTCACGCCGCTTTGCGCTGGCTTTCATTGCATCCGTTGCGACCTTCACCACGGGGTCGGTGTTGGCCCAGTCTGCTTATCCAAGCAAACCCATCAAGGTGGTGGTGCCATTTCCTGCAGGCAGCACCACCGACATCATTGCCCGCGCCATTGCCGACAAGATGAGCCAAAGCATGGGTCAGCCTTTGATCATTGACAACCGCGGCGGCGCCAGTGGCACCATTGGTCAACAGGCAGTGGCCACATCAGCTGCAGATGGTTACACCATCATGGTTCATTCGTCCTCGCACACAGTCAGCCCATCCACATTTGCAAAGTTGCCGTTCGACACCTTGAACGATTTTGCGGGTGTGACGCCCATTTCCAGCACTCCCAACGTGCTGGTCATGTCGCCTTCTAAAAATATCAAAACATTGCAAGAGTTGTTGGCAGCGGCACGTGCCAAGCCAGGCAGCATGAACTTTGCCTCAGCGGGTCAGGGCAGTGCCACGCACTTAAATGCTGAAAAATTCAAATTGGCCGCCAAGATTGAAGCCACCAACATTCCTTTCAAGGGTTCCAGTGAAGCGATCACAGAAATCATTGCAGGCCGAGTCGACTACTACTTCTCTCCCATTGCACCGGTCATTGGTCAAATTCGAAATGGTCAGTTGGTGCCCTTGGCTGTAGGTTCTTCAAAACGTGCCAGTGCGTTGCCGCAAGTGCCCACCACAGCCGAAGCAGGTGTACCAGGCTCAGAATTCAACTTCTGGATTGGCATGATGGTGCCATCCAAAACACCTCGCGATATTGTCAATCGCTTGAATGACGAAGTGGTCAAAGCACTTGCAACGCCAGAAGTGAAAGAGCGCTTCACGACATTGGGTGCCGATGCTTGGACCATGAAGCCAGAGCAATTTGACGCCTACATTCGCGACGAAATTAAGAGCAATGCCATCTTGGTGAAGGCCGCAGGACTCGCGCCCGCGCCTTAATTGCCAACCAACACCTTCACCCTTTCAAACGCAAAAGAGATATTTATGGCTGTACAGAGACTTGGCATCATCATGCATGGCGTGACAGGGCGCATGGGTATGAATCAACACTTGATTCGATCGATTGTGGCCATTCGCAATCAAGGTGGTGTGACATTGTCCAATGGTGATAAGGTGATGCCCGATCCCATTTTGATTGGCCGCAATGCTGAAAAAATTGAAGCCTTGGCCAAAGCCAATGGCATCACGCGTTTCGGCACAGACCTTGATAAAGCGCTGGCCAACAAAGCCGACACTGTTTTCTTTGATGCGGGTACCACGCAAATGCGCCCCACCTTGCTGGCCAAAGCCATTCAAGCGGGTAAGCATGTGTATTGCGAAAAGCCCATTGCCACCAATTTGAACGAAGCCGTTGAAATTGCGCGCCTGGCAGAAAAGTCGGGCGTCAAACATGGCGCGGTGCAAGACAAGTTGTTCTTACCCGGTTTGCGCAAACTCGACATGCTCAGAAAAGCCGGCTTCTTTGGCAAGATGCTCAGCGTACGCATTGAGTTTGGTTATTGGGTGTTTGAAGGCGACTTGCAGCCTATTCAACGACCCAGCTGGAACTACCGCAAAGAAGACGGCGGCGGCATTATTCTCGACATGGTGTGCCACTGGCGTTATGTGTTGGACAACCTGTTTGGCGAAGTTCAATCGGTCTCTTGCTTGGGCGCCACACACATTCCAACGCGTTGGGATGAAGCCAACAAGCCTTATGAGTGCACCGCCGATGACGCAGCCTATGCCACCTTTGAGTTGAAAGGCCACCAAGGCGAGCACGTGGTGGCGCAAGTGAACAGTTCATGGACCACGCGGGTCAATCGCGAAGACTTGGTCACTTTCCATGTGGATGGCACGCATGGCTCTGCCGTTGCTGGCCTGCAAGCATGCAAAGCCCAAAGCCGCGTGAACACGCCACGACCCGTTTGGAACCCCGATGTGAAGCAAACCATGACCTTCACAGACCAGTGGCAAGAGGTACCCGATACACAGTTCTACGACAACGGTTTCAAAATTCAGTGGGAACACTTTATTCGGCACATTGTGGAGAACGAACCGTACCGATGGACTCTGCCGGAAGGCGCCAAAGGTGTTCAGCTGGTAGAGGCCGCCTTACAGTCTTGGCAAGAGCGTCGCTGGGTGGATGTAGCGCCCCTCAAAATTTAAGGCGCAGCATGACTCAACGCATTCAATTGCCCAACGCGCATGGCCAACTGGCAGGCTATGACCTGGTTGGCACTGCCCCCGTCCAACCCAAGTTGGGTGTGAAGTTCAACCGCATTGCTTATTCAGCCGCTCACGTGGTGTCCAATCCGTTAGCACCACACGAGCCTTGGTTAGATTGCGCCGTTGACTGGGATACCACCATTGCCTACCGACAACATTTGTGGAAGTTGGGCCTGGGTGTGGCCGAAGCCATGGACACAGCGCAGCGGGGCATGGGCCTAGATTGGCCTACATCGCTTACCCTTATACGGCGCTCGATTGATGCTTCCAAAGATGTGCCCGGTGCATTTCTGGCTTCAGGATGCGGCACCGACCATTTGAATTTAGACAGCGTTTCAACTGTCGACGAAGTGATTGCTGCTTATGAGTTTCAAATGGAAGCCATTGAAAAGTTAGGCGGCAAGCTCATCATCATGGCCAGCCGTGCCTTGGCCAGAGTGGCCAAATCGCCTGCCGATTACGAGCGTGTTTACGACAGAATTTTGAGTCAAGCCAAACAACCCGTGTTGCTGCACTGGCTGGGCGATGTGTTCGATCCTGCACTCGCAGGCTATTGGGGCAACCCCAACACAGACAAAGCCATGGACACGGCTCTGGGCATCATTCAGGCGCATGCCCACAAAGTAGATGGCATCAAAATATCTTTGCTAGACAAAGACAAAGAAATTCAAATGCGCCGGCGTCTACCAGCCAGCGTTCGCATGTACACCGGTGACGATTTCAATTACGCCGAATTGATTGCCGGCGATGGCCAAGGCGAGCACGAGGTTCATGGGCAAAGCGATGCCTTGCTCGGAATTTTTGATGCCATTGCACCTGCAGCCAGCGCAGCCTTGGCCGAGTTGGCCCAGGGCAATTTAGAAAAGTTTCACGCCATCTTGGGGCCCACTGTGCCCTTGTCGCGCCATATTTTCAAAGCACCCACACGTTTTTACAAAACAGGTGTGGTCTTCATGGCTTGGCTCAATGGCCATCAAAAACATTTCACCATGGTGGGCGGGCAGCAGAGCACCCGTTCTGTGATTCATTTGACAGAGTTGTTCAAATTGGCCGATGCTGCCAATTTGTTGGAGCAACCCGACTTGGCCTTGCACCGCATGAAAACCATATTGGCCATGCATGGCATTGAATAAGCCATTTAGCATGCGCAATTTCACTCAAAGTCACGAATGGCTGTCGATTAACACGGCCACAGTTAGAAAAAGCCGTGGCCAAGACCTGCCCTTGACGGACATCATTGAAGCCTGTGTGAGCCGAGGCATTAACGCCATCTCGCCATGGCGCGACCAAGTGGCTGCTGTGGGTTTGAACACCATTTCCAAGTTGGTTAAGACACACGGCTTGAAACTCTCAGGCTATTGCCGCGGCGGCATGTTTCCTGCCGCCACTGCGGCGGGCATTCAAGCCGCAGATGCCGACAATCGTCAAGCCGTAGATGAAGCGTGCGAGCTCAATGCACCTTGCTTGGTGTTGGTGGTGGGAGGCTTGCCTGGCGCTTTGGCGGGACAAGCTGCGCATAAAAACATCCAGCTATCACGCGATCAAGTGTTAGAGGGTATTGAAAAATTATTGGCCTATGCCAAGTCATGCAACATGCCCTTGGCCATTGAGCCGCTGCATCCCATGTATGCCGCAGACCGTGCGTGCATCAATACGTTAGAGCAAGCCTTGGATGTGTGCGACAAACTAGACCCTTTGCAAACCGGCGCTTTGGGGGTGGCTGTAGACGTGTATCACGTGTGGTGGGACCCCAAACTTCAGCAGCAAATTGAACGCGCTGGCCAAAAAAGATTGTTGGCCTTCCATGTCTGCGATTGGCTCACCCCCACGCGCGATTTGCTAAATGACCGCGGCATGATGGGCGACGGGGTGATTGATATTCCAAAAATCAGGGGCTGGGTTGAGGCGCAAGGCTTTAATGGTTTTAGCGAGGTGGAGATCTTTTCTATAGAAAATTGGTGGCAAAGAGACCATTCTGAGGTGCTTGAGACCTGTATTGCAAGGCATAGAAGCGCTGTTTGAGTGCCTTACAATGACGCCCAAGGGCCTATAGCTCAGTTGGTTAGAGCAGAGGACTCATAATCCTTTGGTCCCTGGTTCGAGTCCAGGTGGGCCCACCAATTTAAAAGCGACTCATTCGAGTCGCTTTTTTCTTGCCTTTTAGCTGCAGATATACGCATTTAAAAGCAGTTTTCTCGATTGAAACTGCGCATTTTCTATTGAGTTAGTGCAGAGCGAATCTGAACTATTTTCGCTAGTGAAAAACCGTCTTAATTTGCTTAAAAACCAAGCAAATTTTCCTATTTCTTCCACACTACTTCCACACTCTTGGTTCGACTCCTATAAGTCGTTGTTCTGTATGAGGGAAATATTTCTTAAACGGATTTTGTGTTTGTTTAAGAAAGTGGCCCAAGTTGATCAATGCATGCAGCAAAATTGAACGCAAAAAGTTAGACGCTGGCTTCGGGCTTGAACTTGATAGCTAAACGCCCTATGTTTTAAAACCGTGGAATTAATTGCGTAATTGAATTTTCTTTGGGTAAGTAAGGTTTGACTAGGTAAAATAATTCAGAAATGTATTCAATTCAATCATGGGGTGACACCCTACGTCTGCTGGTCGAACTGTCAGCTACAGCTGCCTTTGCTCTCTCTGGGCTTATGAAAGCTGCGGGTAAAAAGCTCGATGCGGTGGGCATTTGTGTTGTGGCTTTTCTAGCCGCGTTTGGAGGAGGCACCTTGCGCGACTTCTTACTTGATAAACGCCCATTTTTTTGGGTGCAACACACCGAAATGCTTTGGGGCGTATTGGCCTTGTGCGTGTTTGCTATGGTCTTCATGCGACAGCGGCATTTTGAAGTCACTGAAAGAACAATACTTTGGCCCGACGCGCTGGGCTTGGGTCTATTTACTGCCACGGGAGTTCACCTCGCCTTGCAGTCACTCATGCCGCCAGTAGTCGCCGTCTTAATGGGCCTGATCACGGGTGTTTTTGGTGGTGTGCTACGTGACATGGTTTGCAATGAAATCCCCACGGCCTTCAAAGACCACCGCCCCTACGCGGTGTGCTCTTTTGCTGGTGGCTGGACTTATGTGCTCCTTTGGACCTTAGACACCCCAGGCTGGGTAGCCTTACTTGGATGCCTTATTGTTACTGTAGGCCTTCGAGCACTGACACTTTGGCGCAACTGGCAACTGCCGGCTTGGCGCGCCTAAAACCAAAAAATTCGCGAGATTTTAAAAGTAGCTATTTGGCATATTGAACTTGCTCTAGGATGGACGAAGGAGTGGGCGATTGAATGATGGTTATCAATTCTTGCTTAACGGTCTCTGCCACCATATCAGCAGTAACAGCCGATAAAGTCCAACCCAAGTGACCATGACCTGTGTTGTAAAACACATTAGAAGCCTTACCCCTGCCAACCTTAGGCATCATGTTGGGCATCATGGGGCGTAAACCTGCCCATGACACCACGGAGCGCGTGTTGATTTTTGGGAAACACTGTTGCACCCAATCGACCAAGGGTTTAATGCGATCCGCTCGAATGTCTTTGTTGTAGCCGTTGAATTCGGCAGTGCCTGCAACGCGAAAGCGATCTGTACCTAAACGACTGGTAACCAATTTGGTTTCATCATCCAACAGGCTGACTTGAGGCGCACCCGCCTGACTTTCTGAGTCGTTCAAATTCACAGTGATTGAATACCCTTTGACTGGATATACATTGACTCTGTCGCCGAGTTGGGTTGCAAATTGTTTGCTGGCCACACCGGCACATACGACAACCCCATCGAAAGTGTGCACAGTAGGTAGTGCATCGCTGTGTGAAACTTGGATGGTGGCTGTCTGATTGTCTGTGGCAACCGAAGTGACATCTTGGCCATACAAGGTGCGAACCCCCAGTCTTTGTGCAGCCAATGCCAGACCAGAACAGAATTTGTGAATATCACCTGTCGAGTCGCTTTCGGTAAAGTAGCCGCCATAGTATTTACCTGCCAGTGTGGGTTCGATGGCTTTCATTTCCTGAGGTGTCACAGCTTGTCTAGGCAGCCCACCTTTGGCTAATAAAGCAGAAACCCGGCCAGCGTGATCAAAACCTGCTTTGTCACGGTAAATGTGCAAGATGCCTTGTTTCTTCAAGTCAAAGTCGATGGCCTCTGCCTCAGCCCATGCAAATAAATGCTGACGCGCAGCAATGGCCAAACGCGCAGTTTGAATTGTGTTGCGTTCATAGTCTTTCATCGAAGCCATGAACTCCATAAACCAAGACAATTTGTGCCAGCTGGGTTTGGGATTCACTAAAAGCGGCGCATCACTTTTGAGCATCCATTTCAGACCCTTCAAAATGGTAGTGTGATGTGTCCATACTTCTGCATTAGAAGCAGACAGTTGACCGCCGTTGGCAAATGAGGTTTCCATCGCCGCGTAGCGATGGCGCTCAAACAGGGTGACGGCAAAGCCGCGCTTGGCCAGGGCGTAGGCTGTGGTGACGCCGGTGATTCCGCCGCCAATCACTGCGATGGAAGTTGCGGTTGATTTCATGATTCAGATCTCCAAACAAGTCAGGGTGTCAAGATGACAAAAAGCAAACTCACGCACCATGCGTGGCATGCACCCCCTCTGTTTGGAACCTGAGAGATTCGCGGCCCATTGTGTTCAATGCAACCACTTGCTCCTGCGGTGTGCCAGGTGACTAAGCCCAGCAACTCTTCAGAGATATCAACAATTCAAATCGGTCCTTTTGCCTGAGAGTTTCCGGGGTGGTTGCTCCTTCGGCGTCGCGGTTTAACGCGATCTCTCCCGATCTGAATTTTAAAAAACACGAACTATGCCAGAAAGCGCTCCGTCAATGCTACCCAGAACGCAGCGCCCACAGGAATGTTGCGATCTTCAAAATCGTAATTGGGGTTGTGCACCATACAGGCGCCGTGACCTCCGTTATCGGCATCGCCATTTCCAATGAATAGATAGCTGCCAGGCACTTGGTCGAGCATGTAGGCGAAGTCTTCACTGGCGGTGAGCGGCTCGGTTTGGAGCACCACGTTGTCTGCGCCTACTAACGCCACCGCAACTTCACGTGCTATTCCCGTCTCAGTAGGGGTATTGACCAGGACCGGGTAACCGGGCAAAAACTCGACTTGCGCGGTCACACCATAACTTCGCGCCTGCAACTCAACGAGCTCCACAATGCGGTTGCGCAACAACTCGCGCACACCCCGATCCAGCGCCCGCACACTGAGCTTGAGCGTGGCGTTTTGGGGGATGACGTTGTTGGCTACACCCGACTCAAAAGAGCCGACCGTGATCACGGCCATGTGCAGTGGTGGTACGTTGCGCGAAACGATGGTTTGTAGACCCATGACAATGGCCGAACCCGCAACCACCGGGTCAGCACTCAGGTGCGGCATGGCACCATGGCCGCCTTTACCTTCAATGTGCACCAGAATGTTTTCGCTGGACGCCATGGTTGCGCCTTCGCGCAGCAACAACTGACCTGGCCGAAAGCCTGGCATGTTGTGCATGGCAAAGATTGCGTCGCAGGGAAAGCGGTCAAACAGGCCGTCCTCCATCATCTTGCGCGCGCCCCCCAGGCTTTCTTCAGCGGGCTGAAAGATCAAATTCAGCGTGCCATCAAACGTGGTGGACTTTGCCAGATGTTCGGCCGCAGCCAGCAGCATCGCGGTGTGTCCGTCGTGGCCGCAGGCATGCATCAAACCCGCATGGCAACTGGCATGGGGCAGGCCCGTCGTTTCCTGAATGGGCAGCGCGTCCATGTCAGCCCGTAGGCCCAACTTGCGTGCGCCACTGCCACGTTTGAGCTGACCCACAACACCCGTGCCACCCAAGCCGCGTGTGACTTCATAGCCCCATTGCTTCAAGCGCTCTGCCACCAAGTCGCTGGTGCGAAACTCCTGGAATCCTATTTCGGGGTGCTGGTGAATGTCACGACGCAGCGCGGTGAAGGCACTCGCGCGAGCTTGCAGGGCAGACAAGGTGGCTGACATGGGCTTACTGAGGTTGCAGCTTGATCGACTTGGCAATGGCAGTAGCTGTGACCGTTTCTTTTTTGTAAAAGGCGTCAAGCTGTGCCAGGGTCATGGGTTCGGCCACGGTGCTGCCTGCAGTCTCAATCACTTTGCGAATTTCCGGGTTGCCCAAGGCTGTATAGGTGGCTTTGTGCACAGCGGCCATTTGTGACTCTGGCGTCTTGGCACTCGCTACGACCCCAATCCAGATGCTGAACTGATAGTCTTCAAAGCCTTTGGTGGCGCTTGCCAGGGGCAACTTAGGCAGGCGAGCCAGAGGTTGGCTGGAGGCCACGGCCAGTGCTTTGATCTGACCATTCTCGATGGCACCAATCACCGGACCAACCAGTGGGACGACCGCAAAGTCAAGCACACCGCCCATCAAGTCTTTGAGGTAGGGCGCCATGCCGTTGTAGGGCGCGTGCAAGCCACGTGCACCCGCTGTTTGCAGGGCTTTTTCAGCCATCAGGTGGTAGAGGGAACCCATGCCCGTGGAGCCATAGCTGAGAGGCTTATCTGCCTTCTTGGCGAAAGCGACAAACTCGTCCAACGTGTTCACAGGCAAGTCCTTGCGCACAACGATCGCTATGGGTGTGTGCCCCACCAGAGCGGCCAGGCGCATGTCCTCTGGCTTGTTTTTAGCGGCTGCTACGCCCAATGGGGTGTAGATCAGCTCCAATGGGGAACCCGCCAACAGGGTATAGCCATCGGGCTGGGCATTGCTTGCCTTGAGCACACCCAGTGAGCCACCCACGCCAACGACGTTTTCAACGATGATGGGCTGGCCGAATACATCTGCCATGCCTTTGCCAACGGCGCGGCCCAGCACATCAGAGCCACCACCCGGTGGAAATGCCACGATCATGCTGATGGGCTTGGAAGGGAAAGTCTGCGCGGCAACGGCTGCGGCCAACGCAATGCCTGCAAACAGTGCACTGCAATGACGAATAAAAGCACGGGGGATGAGGTGCATGGTGGTCTCCAAATATAAGTAGTTATGACAGGGGGCTGAGATCAATGTTAGTGGGCTCAATTCAATGTGTCCAATGACTTATTTTTCTTGTTATCATTCATTTTTCTCATGAAAATAGAAAGCAATCTGCGATGAATATCAAGCACTTGGAACACCTGCTGGCCCTGGCCGATACCGGCTCGTTCAGCCGTGCTGCCGAGAAAATGTTCATCACCCAATCGGCTCTCAGCCGCAGCATTCAAAGCCTCGAGGACGATTTGGGCGGCAAGGTGCTGGACCGTATTGGCAAGCGCAATGAACTCACGCCTTTAGGTTTGGACGTGGTGTCCCGGGCACGGCATATTGTTAGGGATGCATCCGAGCTGCGCCACAGTGCCAAGCTACTCAAGGAAGGCGGCAGCGGCGCTATCAGCGTGGGCCTGGGCTCTGGCCCCGCTGCCTTGTTGATGGTGCCCCTGATGTGCACAGCCGCCTCTCAGCCAGGCATGCGGGTAGCCGTCACGCAAGGGCCAGTGGAGCTGCAGATTCAGCAGCTGCGCAGCCGCCAGATCGATGCCATGGTGGTGGACATGCACCGCGTGATACCGAGCGCTGACCTCAACATCGAATCCCTGGTCGAACTCAAGGCAGGCTTTGTGGTTCGTGACAAGCATCCTCTGGCCGGCAAGAAGTCAGTCAGCCTGTCAGAAGTGGTGCGCTTTCCAGTGGCCTGCATTCCGCTTTCGGATGAGGTGGCACGTTTACTTGTGGACCAATATGGCCTGCAGGCTAACCCATCTGAAATGGTAGCCCTGCGATCCGACGATATCAACGGCCTGCTTGCCACTGTTGAGCAGACAGACGCGATCTATCTGGGGGTGATTGCAGCGGCACGTGACCGTCTCAAGGACGGAAGCCTGGTGGAGCTGCCCCTCAAACCCCGTTTACAAGCCACGGCGCGATTTGCTTATGTGACGCTTGCTGGACGCACCGAAGCGCCGGCGATGGTCTATTTCCGCCAGTTCCTGCGTGCACATTTGAATGAATAGGAAGTGTTTGGCATGGCATCCCTCCATTGACCTAAATTGCGTCAACGTTGCTTCCACATTTGCTTCCACACCTCCGTAGACCGCTTGTAACCTATTGATTTATATAGATTTTTATTTCTTGAGGCTGCTCATAATCCTTTGGTCCCAGGTTCAAGTCCTGGTGGGCCCACCAAATAGTCAACTCCTGTTAGAAATAGCAGGGGTTTTGTATTTCGAGTCTGCATTTAATTTGCTTGTTATGCTTCTAAACTATTCAAATAATCGGAAATGCTCTAGATGGAAATCAATGCTGACTTCAGCCAGAGGATTGTGATCAATCACCATGACTTGCCGTAGCGTGCTAGCCCTGAGTTGGGGGTGGAAAGGCGCATGCTTGAAAGACAAGGCGATGAAGTGGCAAAAGCAACTTCCATTGTTCGTTATCAACCTGGGTCCAAGTTTCAAATGCACACCCATGAATTGGGTGAAGAAATATTTGTATTGGATGGCATATTCAGTGATGAGACAGGTCATTATTCTGCAGGGACCTACATCATGAATCCGCCAGGTTCCGCACACGCGCCCTTCAGTGAATTTGGTTGCGCGCTCTTTGTGAAGTTGAGGCACCTGGGGCTAGACCAAGTTGAGCGAGAGGTCATTGACACAAAAAAAGCTGCCTGGCTCCAAGGGATGGTGCCTGGCCTATCGGTCATGCCATTGATGCAACAAGGTAGCGGGTCAACTTTGGTTAGATGGGCGCCGCAAACATGTTTCAACCCACACAGACATTACGGCGGGGAGGAAATCTTAGTGGTGGATGGTGTTTTTGAAGATGAGCATGGACGCTATCCAGCAGGTACTTGGATCAGAAGTCCGCACACGAGTATTCACAAACTTTTCAGTCAAGAAGGGTGTACTATTCTCGTGAAAACTGGACATCTATTGAGCTAGAAGTCTCTAGGAAATTTTTTAGCGGTGCATTGAGTATTTTAGAACTCCACGAAGAACTTCAACTTTCTAGCAATGAAAGAATCCGCTTACCTGCCATAGCCTTGATCTCAGGCGTGTAGAAGTGACTTTTAGAGTCCGATTGTTCTGAATTTTCTAATTCAATAACATGCTCTTTGCTTAGCGTGACCATTCTTGCAACTTGAAAAACATCTAAGCCTTTCTCAAGCCTTAAGCGACTGAGCCTTTCAGCGTCTTCTGCAGTCCAAAAAAAATGTTTGTTCATTCACATGATTTGAGCGGCGGATTGAGTAATTGACAATATGTCCAATTGGACAGGGGTGATCGTATTGTTCAAAAGATCGCAATCAAATCAAAGAAGATGCTTACATTTTTCATAAATACGCGCGAGTTCTGTAATGTGTCTGATGCCAAGTCTTTGCATTAAGGCTTCACGGTGCATTTTGACAGTGCGAGCTGAAATTTTGAGTTTGGTGCCTATCTTGGTGTTTGACAAGCCTTCAACCAACAACAATAAAACTTCAAGCTGACGAGGTGTGAGGTTTTGTATGAGCGAAGTCTGCTCTAGGGCTAATTTGGTATGAGTTGTTTCGGGGCTTGGTGTATTTTGATCAACTGATGCAGAATTTCGTTGGTCAAGGACTTTTCGAAGGCATTGAACCAAGTCTGTGGGTGCAAACGGTTTGAATAGAAAATCAGTAGCGCCATCCCGCCAAGCTTTGTTTACATGCCTTGCGTTGAGTTCTGCACTCACAAAAATGACTGGGCATGAAATGTTCAATTCGCGCAATTTGTATTGTGCTTCAACACCATTAATACCTGGCAAGTTCACATCGAGGACGATGCAGTCTGGACTGGGAGTTGTTGCGGTGTTGGAAAATACACTAAGAAAACTTTCAGCCGATTCAAACCCAGTAACTTGATATCCTGAAACAATGAGAAAACGGGTGAGCGATGACCTGAGCTCTGCGTCGTCTTCAACTATGAATAAGTGTTTAGAGGTCATTAAAAAGGTTTGCCGAATCCGTATTTACACTGGATCCTATCTGATTTAAGTTTCTCTGGTTTGGGTATATTCCATAGGAGTAATTTTTCTGCCTATGTAAGCCAATGACGACATTATCTAAAGGTCGAAATGAGTCACATTTTTAATTTCAGCACCGCATATGTGATCGTAGCCGCATTGTTTTTGTTGATGCCCTTTGTGACTTGGATCATTTTGTCTAAGTACAGAACCGTCGCAGTCAAGCAATGGTGTTTGGGCAGCTTTGTTTTTGGCATTGGTTTGATGTTGGTCGGCTTGCGGCAAAGTGTGCCTGAGTTGCTAACCTATCCAGTTGCTAACTTTTGCGTTTGGTTTTCTAGTTTTATGCTGATGCGTGTACTGAGTATTGAACTAGGTCCAGTATTTAAATGGCGTTGGATGCTACTTTTATGTTTGACAGCGTTGCTCTTTTTTGAAGTTTTGAGAGCCAAACCTGAATTGGAGACATATCGGTTTATGGTGGCATTGTGTATCACCTTAATCGCATTCACTGGTATTGCCTTGTATGCCTTGAAAATATATCAAGCTGAAAGATTCCAAAGCGCGCTTTGGATTATGGCTGTCTATGGCTTGGCTGCATTGGGGCTGTTTTACAGAATATGCGTGCTGTTACTTGAGCAACCTAAATTGATTGACTTGTTATCGCCGTCTGCCGGCGGGGCCATCACATTGGCTACAGGCATGTTGGCTGCAATTTTTGGAAATATGGGCTATGTGGGGCTTTATCTTGAAAGAACATATAAAAGAGATAAAGAGGTTGCGATTGAAAACGAGCGCTTGCATGCAAGAGAAAATTTGAGTGCTGAATTTGCTAATTTGGATCGTCAACGATCAATGGCAGAAATGTCGGCAGCGCTTGCGCATGAAATAAGTCAACCATTAACTGCTGCCAAAATGGATTGTGAGACATTAGAGATAAAAATGAGCAATAATAAAACTTTGAACGATGATCTCAAGGTTGAAGTTGTAGCTTTGCACAAAAGTATTGATCGTGCAGTCAAAATTGTCACAAGGATTCATAACTTCATAAAATCGCGTGAACCTAAATTGGAGAAGACAAGGTGGTATGAAATTTATGAAGATGTGCTTACGCTTCTTCCAAAGTCCGAGCGAAGGTCTAGTTCACGAATTGAATGGATCTCTAATGTGCCCATTCAATACTCTTGGGTTCACGCCGACAGCGTTCAACTTTCACAGGTCTTATTGAACTTACTTCGCAATGCGCTTCAATCCTCTGTCGTAAGTAGGCCTTTGCAAATTTTGGTCAAAGAAGATTTGCTAGAAGATCAAATTTGTTTGTCAATCATTGATAACGGGAAAGGAATGGACACTGCAAGCGTTGATCGAGCGCTTCAAAGTTTTTACAGTACAAAAAACGATGGCTTAGGTGTTGGCCTGGCAATTTGCCAATCCATTTTGGAGCAACATGGCGGTAAGCTTTATGTGGAAAGTATTTTGGGACAAGGTACTTGCGTCAAATGCATCATTCCTGTTTGGCACCCTGAATTACAGTGAGGTCAAAAAAGTTTGCTTTGCTCTGTTGATGTTCTGGTGTTCAATCAAACGCCATCAGTCTTCAACGTCGACAGATATCAAGAACTTAGATCTTCGTTACTGTTGCTTCCACATTTGCTTCCACACCTCTGTAGATCGCGCGTAACCTGTTGATTTATAGAGGTTATTTTTTATTGAAGCTGCTCAGAATCCTTTGGTCCCAGGTTCAAGTCCTGGTGGGCCCACCAATTTGATAGCCACTGATTTTTAAAGTCAGTGGTATTTTTTTGTAGTCTAAAAGCTGTATTCACTGGATCAAAATAGAATTCAGCGACAGATTTCATGGATGCCAAGTAGAAATTACCTTAGGTGTCTCTACAGACGCCGATCCAGCCAGTGCGTAGGACAACTGATTGGCCGCGTTCATCACAGTCTTCGCATGGACTTGCAGTTTGCTTTTGCTCAAGCGTGCTGTCGGTCCAGAAATGCACATCGAGCCCAATAGTCGCCAGTTCAAGCCAAACACAGGCGCTGCCACGCTAGAAACCTCTGGGTCTCTTTCCCCCATTGACATGTGATAACCCCGACGACGAATAGTTTCGTATTCGTCACCACCGATACCAGAAAATGCCAAGATCACTTTGCCTGGTGCACCTAAGTTCAATGGCAAACGCATGCCGATTCGCACGTGGTGGCGAACCGATTGCGGGCCTTCAATGCGAGAAATGCAAGAGCGTACATCGCCTTCGCGCACATAAAACGACGCACTCTCTTTGGTTTCAGTAGACAGCTGGCGCAGTGTTGGCTCTACCACGTCGTTGATGTCAAAACCAGCTTGGTAACGCGCGCCTAGCCAACCCGCAGCTGCACCCAAGCGCCAAGTGCCTTCTTCCTTTTGCACCATGTAGCCCGACAGAGCCAGCGTACGCGCCAAGCGCAAAACGGTGGTGTTGTGCAGTCCCGTTCGGCGGCTGAGTTCGGCCAGCGACAGGTGCTGGTCGCCAATTTCAAAGACTTCCAGAATTTGCAAAGCTCGTTTCACAGCGATCACGCCGCCGTCGCTTTGGGGCTCATCTGTAGTGGGCGCTGCGCTGGGTTTTCGTGCCATGAAACATCTTTCACTGTGTGAAATACTATTGTATCGAATGAAAGATGAATGAACAATCCATCTCAAACAATTCTTCCCTTTTGGAGACAAGCATGACTCACTCATTACTGGCGCGTCGCCGCGTGACGCAGGGTATTTGGGCAACTCTTTTGATCGGTACCACACTGACATTTGGCGCCTTGGCGCAAAGCTGGCCTGCCAAGCCCATCCGTGTGGTCGTGCCCTTCCCGGCAGGTGGCGGCACGGATTTGATTGCACGCGAAGTGGGTAACAAAGTAGTGTCTAACACCAAATGGACATTCATTTACGACAACAAACCAGGTTCTGGCGGCAACATTGGCGTTGATGCCGTTGCCAAGGCCACGCCCGATGGTTTTAATTTGGTCATTGGGCAAACAAGCAACTTGGCCATCAATCCAAGCCTTTACAGTAAGTTGCCATACGATCCGGCCAAAGACTTGACCCCTATTGTCAACATTGGGTACTCGCCATTGATCATCGTGGTTGCTACCAACTCGCCATTTAAAAATTTAGGTGAATTGTTGGCGGCTGCTAAAGCACAACCGACTCAAATTAACTACGCCACTTCAGGAAATGGCACAGTTGCTCACTTGGCGACAGAAATGTTGCAAAAAGAAGCAGGCGTTCGTTTGACGCACATACCTTACAAGGGAGCAGCCCAGGGTTTGAACGATGTCATTGGCGGAAGCGTACACGCCTATGTTTCATCGGTCCCAACTCTCATTGGCCACATTAAAAACGGCAAGCTCAGAGCTTTGGCGGTGACTTCGGCCAAACGAACAGACGATTTGCCTAACGTGCCCACAGTCGATGAGTCCGGGGTGAAAGGCTTTGAGGCCATTACTTGGTTTGGGTTGTTAGGTCCAGCAAAGTTGCCTGCCGATATGACCGCTGCATTGAATGCGGAAGTGAACAAAGCATTGCGTGCCGAAGACTTACGCAAAAAGTTGAACGATCAAGGCTTGGAAATTACAGGCGGCACACCAGAGCAATTTGCCAAGCTGATGCGTGAAGACTTGGTGAAGTGGGGCAAGGTCGTCAAAGAATCTGGCGCGCGTGCCGACTGATTAATTTTTATTTGGAATTTTCATGAGCCAAGATATTGTTCGCAATTTTGAACGTGTGTCAGCCGACCTGGTGCAAAAAGCAGCCGTCCATCAAGCCGCTATTTTTGCCGATGTGGCTGGGCGCCGAGGAGTGATGCACGGCCGCATCAGTGCGCTGCGTCCTCACATGAAAGTGGCAGGCCCTGCACTGACGGTGGAAGTTCGCCCTGGTGACAACCTCATGATCCATGCCGCCATTGCCATGGCCAAGCCCGGCGATGTGTTGGTGATTGATGGCAAGGCAGATCAAACTGCCGCGCTGATGGGCACCATCATGATTACGGCCTGCAAACAATTAGGGATTGCTGGTGTGATTGTGGATGCTGCTGTGCGTGACAGTCTGGAAATTGAAGAGATGGATTTCCCAGTCTTTTCTGTCGGCACTAATCCCAATGGTCCCACCAAAAACATCGGTGGCCGCATTGGTCATCCCATTTCTTGTGGCGGTGTGTCAGTCAGCCCTGGCGACTTTGTGCTGGCGGATGCCGATGGTATTGTGGTGGTTGAGCGCGAAAAGTTGTCTGGCTTGTTGCCCTTGGCTGACAAAAAAGTGGTGGACGAGGCCAAACGCATTGCGCAAATCAAGGAAGGCAACACCAGCGCGTCTTGGTTGCTGTCATCGCTGGTGGCAGCTGGCGTGTTGAAAGAAGGCGAAACGCTGTGAGTACGCGTCCCATTGTCATTGTGACAGGCACAGATCTGGCATCGCAAGCTTTGGCGTTGCTGACTGATTTTGAAATTGTGTATGCAGGCAAAACACCGCAGACGCCAGACATGGTCGATTTGTGCCAGCGTCACAATCCTGTGGCCATCATTGTTCGTTACGGCAGTGTGGGGGCTGAAGTGATGGACGCGGCACCGGCTTTGCGAGTCATCTCAAAGCACGGCAGTGGCACCGACACCATCGATAAAGAAGCCGCAAAAGCGCGCGGCATTGAAGTCTGCGCTGCAGTGGGTGCCAATGCCGCTGCTGTGGCTGAACAAGCCATGGCTTTGCTGCTGGCCTGTGCCAAATCGGTGGTGCACTTGAACGAGCGCATGCATGCAGGATTTTGGGACAAAGCAACGCACAAAAGTGTTGAACTGCACGGCCGTACCATCGGCCTGGTCGGTTTGGGTGCCATTGGCCAACGCTTTGCCAAAATGTGCGATGCCATGGGCATGAAAGTTTTAGGTGTTGACCCCTTCGCTAAAAACTTGCCCAATTACATTCAAATCGTTGACTTTGAAACCCTGTGGCGAGAGTCAGATGCCATCTCTTTGCATTGCCCGCTCACGCCAGAAAACCGGCAGTTGATCAATGCCCAAACGTTGGCAGCTTGCAAGCCTGGTGTGATGCTTGTAAACACTGCACGCGGTGGCTTGGTAGATGAACCTGCCTTGTTGGCGGCGGTTCAAAGTGGCCATGTGTTTGCCGCAGGTCTAGACAGCTTTGCAGTAGAACCGATGACAGCGCCTCACATCTTTCATGGGGTGCCGCAAATCTCTTTAAGCCCTCACATTGGCGGCGTCACCAGCGATGCTTACATCAACATGGGTGTAGGCGCTGCCAAAAATGTACTTGCAGTTTTGAGCAAAGCTTCGCAAGCGGTTTCTGCATAAGAAATTTGTGATCATGACGCAACGCTGGAAGAACGCACCGCCTGGCAGCCACTGGGGAGAGTTCGGCACAGATGATCGTCTGGGGCGAATGAACTTGGTCACGCCAGACAAGGTGCGTCAAGGCATTGCCGAGGTCAGGGAAGGGCTGACATTTTGTTTGTCCTTGCCATTGGATGTGCCCGGTGGACGGTCCTTGAATGCGCGGCGCATGCCCCCGCGTTTGTACGGAACGCTACGCGATGGCGTCAGCGCAGGCGTACAAGGCCATTGCTGGTCATACGCCACAGAAGATCCCAACTTGACCGATGTCGTTTGTGACGAAGTCATGCTCATGAACACGCAATATTCAACGCAGTGGGACAGCCTAGCCCACATGGGTAGCCGCTTTGATGCCGACGGTGATGGCAAGGCTGAAGCTGTTTTTTACAACGGCTTTAGAGCTGGTGTTGAGATTCACCCCGGTTCGACCGATTCAAGCGCTGCAGACGATTGGGCACGCTATCCAGATCCTGATGCAAACGCCTTGGGTGTTGCCAATTTGGCTGCACATGGCGTTCAGGGGAGGGGTGTGTTGATTGATTTGGAAAAACACTTGGATCGCAAGAAACTTGCTGTGGGCTATGACGTGTTGATGCGCATTTTGGATGCAGACAAGGTCCAGATCGAAACCGGTGACATGGTGTGCTTGCACACTGGTTTTGCAGACACCCTGCTGAACATGCACAAGCAACCTGACCTACAACAACTGCATGAAACGGGCAGTGGTCTAGATGGCGAAGATCCAAAGTTGCTGAATTGGATCACCGATACACGTCTGGCCTGCTTGGTGGCAGATAACCCAGCCGTGGAGTTGGTTCAATCCGTGTCACTCACACACCCCGCTGGTATGAAACGGCCGCGCTTGCCATTGCACGAGCATTGCTTGTTCAAAAACGGTATCCATTTGGGTGAGTTGTGGTTGCTCACGCCGCTGGCGCAATGGCTGCGCACGAAGCAACGTTCTCGCTTTTTACTGACAGCACCGCCATTGCGCTTGCCGGGCGCTGCGGGGTCACCTGTGACTCCCATCGCAACCGTATAACTTTTTTAATCAACAAAGGAAGACAACATGAACCGCCGATTGATGAACACCATTCTCTGTGCTGCAGGCTTGGTCTTAACTTTGAGCACTCCCGCTGTGATGGCCGCTTGGCCTGATGGAAAACCTATCAGTATTGTGGTGCCCTATGCACCCGGCGGAACTGCTGATGCGTTGGCAAGGCTCATTGCACAACACCTAGGTACTAAGTTGTCGACCTCTGTCGTGGTGGTCAATAAAGCAGGTGCAAGCGGCGTCATTGGCGCACAAGCTGTGACACAAGCCGCTCCAGATGGTTTTACGGTACTCTATGACGCCACGCCTTTGTCGATCAACCCACATTTGCAAAAAATGCCCTTTGATGCAGAAAAAGATTTGTTGCCTGTTACCCAAGTGGGTGTGACGCCCATGTTGTTGACAGTGCCTAAAGCTTCTGCGTTTTCAAGTGCAAATGATCTATTGAAAGCTGCTAAACAAGCGCCTGGCAAATTAAACTTTGGTTCAGGAGGGCAGGGTACTGTTCAGTACATGGCGCCAGAGTTGATGAACCAGGCCGCAGGTGTCAGCATGCTGCACATCCCTTACAAGAGCGGTGGTATGGCGATAACTGCTGTAATTGCTTCAGAAGTCGACATGGGCTTTTTCAATTTGCCTGCCATCAGTGGCCATGTCAAAAGTGGCACGGTCAAGGCACTGGCCATTACTTCTGCGCAACGTAACCCCGCCTTTCCCGATGTACCGACAGTGTCTGAAGTAATCGGTAAACCTTACGAGTCTTACGAGTGGAATGGTATGTTTTTGCCCAAAGGTACCTCCCCCGACATTGTGAATCGTCTGCAATTAGCAATAAAAGAAGTGTTGTCGATGCCCGAAGTGAAAGCCAAATTCGACAGCCTCGGTTCGCGCATCGTGGCTTCTAAACCCGATGAGTTTCGCAATTACTTGGCAGGGGAGACCCAGCGATGGGCTGCCACTGTGAAGGGCGCGGGTATAAAAAAAGAGTGACACTGCATTGAAGGTTGCCACATGCTCATACTTCAAAATCCACTCATTCGACCCCTTGAACTATTCAGCGCAATGCCTGAGAAATTTAGGCAAACAGGTGTGCGAAGTGAATGGGCCGATGTGAATCAAGGCGGGCGATTGGCCGATTCATTTTTGGAAGGTCCTGTTTTTGACGCAGGTGGCAATCTTTATGTCACAGATATTCCATTTGGTCGAGTTTTTCGAATCGATATGAATGGTGAATGGGAGTTGGTGGCGCAATGGGATGGCGAACCCAATGGCATGAAGTTCTTAAACAATACAGAATTGCTGATTACAGATTACAAAAATGGTTTGATGTCATTGAATATTCAAACGGGGTATGTCAGACCGTACCTTGAACGCCGTAACAGTGAAAGTTTCAAGGGCGTCAATGATTTGGTTCTAGATGCAAACGGCAATGTGTACTTTACTGACCAAGGCCAAACAGGAATGCATGATCCATCAGGGCGTGTGTATCGTTTGTCACCCGATGGCAAACTGGATTTGATTCTAAATAATGTTCCAAGTCCTAATGGCATTGTTTTGTCGCCAGATGAGAGATTTTTGTTTGTGGCAGCCACCCGTGGAAACTGTGTATGGCGAATGCCATTGTTGCCAGATGGCAGTGTGTCAAAGGTAGGTCAGTTTTTTACTTCCTACGGGCCCAGTGGTCCCGACGGTTTGGCAATGGATGAAAGTGGCCGATTGTTGGTTGCAAATCCAGGTTTGGCGTATGTGTGGGTGCTGTCACAGTATGCTGAGCCAGAAGAGGTGTTGACAGGACCCAAGGGTGCCTCTCTTACAAACATTGCGTTTGGTGGTGAAGATCGAAAAACTCTTTACTGTACAGACTCAACACATGGCGCTATTTTGAAGGCAAACATGTCAGTGCGCGGTTGTGCATTGAGGTCTTCAGTGAACATGAAGTGACTGCGGTTATGTTGAGACTTTCGTGCTTATACATTTGCTTCCACACCTATGTAGATCACGTGTAACCTATTGATTTGTAATAGGTTTTATTTCTTAAAGCTGCTCATAATCCTGTGGTCCCAGGTTCAAGTCCTGGTGGGCCCACCAAATGTGAAAAGCGCGTGAAATCCCTATAGCAGCTTAGCGGCAGCTGCTCTATGCTTCAATCGCTGCACTTCACATGTGTCTGTGCAGCAGTTTTTGAGATCAATTTCGATCTGCTTTGAAAATGGACAACTCATGAACCCCATTGCATTTGCTGTCCCCGTTTTCTTGCTCCTCATTTTGCTAGAGCTATGGGTTGCCCATTCAAGGGGCGTCAGCGTTTACCGGTTAAAAGACAGCCTCACTTCAATCAACGTGGGCATCATGAGTGAGTTCTCCAAAGCCATTGGTGGCTTGATCAGTGTGATCATGTACACACTCATCTCTGATCGCTTTGGTGCCTACACATGGGATGTGTCCAATCCCATGACCTGGATCAGCGCCTTTTTGCTCTACGACTTTTGCTATTACTGGGTGCATCGCACTGGCCACGAAGTTAACATTTTGTGGGCCTCTCACGTGGTGCATCACAGCAGTGAAGAATTCAATCTCTCAACTGCCTTGCGGCAGTCTTCTACTGGATTCCTATTCCGTTGGATTTTCTACATTCCTTTGGCTTTGTTGGGGTACCCAGTCAAGGTATTTATTGTGGTAGGTTTGATTGATTTCATTTATCAGTATTGGGTGCACACTCAACTCATTGGAAAATTAGGTTGGCTAGAGTATGTGGTGGTTACACCATCCAATCACCGTGTACACCATGGCCAGAATGATTACTGCATTGACAAAAACTACGGCGGTGTTTTTTCTTTTTGGGACAGAATGTTTGGCACTTACGCCGATGAACGCGATGACGAAAAGCCGATTTATGGCATTCGAAAGCCCATTGAAAGTTGGAATCCTTTGTGGGCCAATCTGCATCAGTTCGCGCACATTGGGCGGCAAGTTAAGTCGGCAGAAAATTGGCGCCACCGCTTGATGTATATCTTTGCTAAACCCTCTTGGACGCCAGAGAAAGAGGACGCAACAGAGGTTTTTGAGAAAAATCGATTCAATAGATTTGACACTCCCGCTACAGCTGGATTAATTGGGTTTGCATTTGGAGGCACCTTAATGGGCGTTGCATTGCTGATGGTCTATTTTTACCTTCAGTCCCGGTTGCCGCAGCCTTTGCGCATTGCTTATTGTGTGGTGATGGTTTTAGCCATTGCCGCAATTGGTTGGCGCATGACCCAAGCAGGTCAAAAGAGTAAGTTGAGATCATCAGAAGGCCACAGCCATGCTTAACAGTTTGGCTCTGACCGATGCGTTGCTTTGCTTGGTGGCCGTTTGGCTTGCATCAAGAAGCGCTTTGTCCGTTGGCTATCGCATGGCCTTTACATTGTTGGCCATTCCTGCCTTGCTTGGGTTTTTGAGGTTTTCTGGCATCTATCCACTCGAGACCTGGCATCCTTTGTTTACATTGATGAGTGCCAGTGCTGCCTTGCCCATGTTAGCCATTTGTGTGCTTTCTCCTGAATGTATGGTGGCGACTCGACGGCAATTTGCCATCATTTTTTTAGGTGGAGCCATGTTGCTTGGCTTGTTGATCGCCGGATTGGGCAAGTTGAGAATCTATGATCAGGCGTTGGCACTCTTGAGCATGCTGGTCATTTTGGTTTCTCTGCTTAAAAGCGGAGAGCACACTCGTGCTATGGGTGCCATTTTGATGTTGGTGGGCTCAGTATTGTTTGTTATCAAATTCAGCATCCCTCCTTGGTTGGTACCAGGCGATTTCTTGCATTTAGCGATGGCCTTAGGACTTTTGCTGGTAGCGCCAAATAATTTGAAATCACTTGAAGAGTCCTCAGCCCCAGAGACGGCATAAGTCAGTGGCTTTATTTTGTTGACGGCTTATTAAGCTGTGCTCATAGCGCCATGAACCACGCCTCCCACCATGTCCGCCGTTACCGCAGACAGCGTCCAGCCTAAGTGGCCATGTCCGGTGTTGTAAAACACGTTGGCCAATTGACCTCGGCCCACTCGCGGCATCATGTTGGGCATCATGGGACGCAGTCCGGCCCAAGGCACAACCTGGCGAGTGTTGATGCCGGGGAAGCACTGATTCACCCAAGCGATGAGTGGCCTGATGCGGTCGGCGCCAATGTCTTTGTTATAGCCGTTGAATTCGGCGGTACCGGCAACACGAAAACGGTCTAGTCCCAAGCGGCTGGTGACCGGCTCAAGGACGCAAGCCTAATAGAGCTGCCCCTCAAACCTCGCTTAAAGGCCACGGCGCCTTTTGCCTACGTGACGCTGGCTGGGCGGGCCGAAGCGCCGTCGATGGCCTATTTCCGCCAGTTCTTGCGCGCCCATTTGAATGAATAGGTATTGCTTGACAACACAGCCCAAGTCAGAATTGCCTGAAGTTTCATTTATTTGAATTTTTAAGCATCAATGCCTAGCGAATACAGGACTGACTTCAGATCCGGACCAGAATAATGTGGGCGAGGCGCCAAAGCTTCAAATGGCAAACCTTGCCGATTCACCCAATGCGTTTTAAAGCCAAACCAAGTAGCACCCAATGCATCCCATGCATTGCTAGATACAAATAGCACTTCTTCTTTGTTGACAGAAATAGTTTGCTGAACTAACCCATAGCTTTCTGGCGATGTTTTGAACAAGCGAATGGGATCGACTGAAATCACATGGTCTAAAACATCTTTCATGCCTGCACTCTTTACCGCAGAAGCAAGCATGTCTGCACTGCCATTGGAGAGGATGGCTGTAGTGAGTCCCATGCCCTTGATTTTTTGAAGTACTGACAAATTTTCTGGGAAAGGTTTCAAGTGCGCATATTGCTGCATCAATTTTTCAACCTCCCCAGATTCACGGTTCAATTTCAGACGGTCTAAGGTGTACTCCAAGGACAAGCGTGTGAGTTCCCAAAACGTTTGAAAGTATTGGCTGCCAGATGCGTTGTGCGGATCTGACTGGGTAATCAGCCTGGTGTACTCAATTTGCTTGTCTCGCCACTTCACTGCAATGTCGGCTCCGTGAGTTGGGTAGATCTCTTCTGCCAAAGTTTGAATGGAATAAACATCAAACAGCGTACCGTAGGCATCAAAAACAACTGCTTTAATTTTCATATCACATCAATCCTTTTCTTTGACTAGTTCGTTGAAGTGGAATCGCATTCTTGGAATATTTTGAAGTATCCTGTACTTATTGCAACATATCGTGCTCATCAATAGGCAATTCATACATACAGGAGATTCCTGTACCTATTTTTTTAACGACACTGTGATTCATGACACGTTTATTTTCAAATCGCTCTCGGCATTTCGACATGGGAGATTTACCCACTGAGCTGCTGGCCCGAGATGCCCAGGCCCTAGAAATCAAGGCTTCATCACCCAAGGATCAATACCCCGCGGGTCCTAATTCGCTCAATCATGCCCTGTCAACGTATCAAACGCTTTTTGAGCAGTACTTGGATGGCGAGAAAGCCAATGCATGTGCACCCCTGCCCGACAATTTAAGCGTCCGAAGTAAAAATCTCAAAGCCTCTGCTTACTTTTTAGATGCCACGCTGGCTGGTGTTTGTGCCATTGAGGCCACTGACTTTTTAAGTGATACGCCGAAGCACACGCATGCTTTGATCATTCTGGTTGAGTTCAGTCGCGAGCCCAAATCAGGAGAGCCTGGCGCCAATTGGCTGCATGGCAGCAACAAAGCCCGAACAGACGCACGCGCCACCGAAGTGGCCGTTGTCTTGGCTGGCTATATTCGCGCATTGGGGTACAGCGCACGTGGTCATGTCGCTGGCAACACGCTTTTGAACTTAGAAGCGTTGGCACAACGCGCAGGCATTGTGCGAGCAAAAAACGGTTTGCTCAAAATGCCTTTTCTAAAGTCTGGCTTTGCACTGGCTGCCATCAGCACCGATTTGCCATTGGAAATTGATTTGCCAATTGCCGCAGACGCTTCCTTGGATTGGCCAGATTCCGACGCCTATATGGGAAAACATGGCACTCGACCAGGTTGGGAAGAAGCCGAAGCTCAACTGCGCCCTTTGCATTTAGGCCGCTACCCCATGGAAACTTTGAAACGTGTGCCAGAGCCTACAACGCTCATCATTCGCGAGGAGATCATTCGCAACAGCAAGCGAGCCGATTTATTCACCCGTGCACTTGCTGGCGATTTAGGTGAAAAAGCCAAGTTGCAGCGCATGCGCTTTGCCACCAAGCACCCATTGGCTTATGCCATGACGCCCCTCATACGCAACATGGTGCCGCTGCAAGGAACCTACGAGCGCCTTGTGCCTGCAAACGCCGACGAAGATTTGTCAGATGCTCAAAGAAATGCAGATTCAATCAAAGCCTTGGCTTATTTTTTAGGTGCTGATTTGGTTGGTATTTGCGAAGCAGAGCCTTGGATGTTTTATTCACATGAAGCGCAACAAGGCAAGCCCATTGAGCCTAGCCACAAACACTGCATTGTGATGTTGCTTGACCAAGGATTTGAAACCATGGAGGGCGCCTCCGGCGACGATTGGATTTCGGGCGCACAGTCGATGCGGGGGTATATGCGAGGCGCATTCATCGCGGGCGTCATGGGTGCTCATTTGCGCCACCTAGGTTTTTCCGCCAGAGCACACACCAACGCAGAATCAGATATCTTGCACATTCCAGCCACTTTATTGGCCGGTTTAGGCGAGCTCTCGCGCATTGGTGAATTGGTTTTAAACCCTTTCATTGGGCCTCGATCAAAGAGTGTATTGCTGACCACAGACTTGCCTTTGGCCTTTGACCAACCAATCGATTTTGGTTTGCAATCGGTGTGCAACATGTGCCTCAAGTGCGCGCGCGAATGTCCATGCAATGCCATACCTTTTGGCCCCAAGGTCATGTTCAATGGCTATGAAATATGGAAACCTGATGTTGAAAAATGCGGAAAGTATCGCTTAACCAACATGAAGGGCTCTGCCTGTGGGCGATGTATGAAGACTTGCCCATACAACAGAGAAGATTTGGTTGAATCAGCGCGCTTGCTTGAATTGTCTATCCAAGTTCCCAGTGCCAGAAGAGCGCTCATTGATTATGATGATCAAATTGGCGCTGGCATGCGCAACGCCTTCAAACGATGGTGGTTTGATTTGGAAATCATCAATGGGGTATGTGTTGCTCCCAGTGGCGTTAACGAGCGCGATTTAGATTTAGATCGAACCCATAAACTGGCGCAAAATCAAAAGCTAGCTTTTTATCCGCCGCATTTGCAACCGCCTACGCAAACCACCAGTTCAACGACCGTGCCAATAGATCGCGAAGCTGGACTCCACGCTTATGCCAATGCCGAAAAACCCAGTCAAGCCAAAAAGAGAAAAAAACACTGATAAGGCGTCAAGTTGCAAACTTGAGGTGTTGGTTTAGGGCGCAAGAAAATAGTCAACCAGCTTGTAAATCTGTCCGAGCATCATTTCGCGCCCTCTGACAACCTCACATCCACAGTGTTGTGCCAGTTTAAGCAAGGGAGTGTTTTCAGGCGTCACGATGGCATCAAACACAACAAGATCTTTGTTCAATGCATCGACAGCCAATGGGAGCCTTGCGTCTGTCAGCATGCCAACCGGAGAGGCATTCATCAAAACATCGATGTCATCACAACGAGGCGCACCCACTTCGACAACAGTTTGAGGACTGATCTGCTTGACCAGCTTCAGCATTTGATCTGCGCTGTGCTCGTTTAAATCAAACAGCCTCATCAGGCTGGGACGTTCTTGTGCAACAGCCACGCAGATGGCTGAACCAGCGCCACCCAAGCCAATGAGTTGAATGCGTCTGTCTTTTATACCAATGCCCCTGCGTTTGAATGCTTCGACGCAACCCAAGCCATCAAAAATTTCACCACACCATTCGCCATTGCTTTGCCGCTTAATGGCATTGATTGCGCCAACAAGTGAAGCCTGTGCGCCCAGAGTCTGGGCCAATCCAATGGCCTTCACTTTGAATGGAATGGTGAAAATAAGTCCATCCAAATTGCGCATTCGCATGATGTCTGGCACTACTTCTTCGAAATCATTCTGAGCGATATGGATGGGAATCAGCACGGCATTGTGTTGCCGTTGATGGAATTCCCAAGTCACCATTTCGGGTGATCGCACTTGTTCAATAGGATCACCGATGATGCCAAAAATGCGTGTTTTACCGTTGATGAAGTCGACTTGATGCATAAAACAATAATACTTTATTAGATTGTGGTCTATTGACTTGAAGTTCAAGGAAAACGCAAAACTTCTTCAGGCATAAAATAAGCTGGTGAAAATAAAAACCAATTTAGCCCTCGATTCCAATTTCAACTGGTGGGCCCTTTATTTCTTCACAGCTTTTTACATTGCTGTGGAGTTTGGTTTTAACTTTCAACTCCTGAACCTCACGGTTGATTTTGCTTCCGAGGATGT
>JACCDU010043394.1_pt1 | contig 29935 bp, 32 predicted proteins | sample 7446081 | NCBI WGS metagenome assembly JACCDU01 (sample SAMN15323447, study PRJNA562643) | freshwater metagenome | isolation source: river surface water | place: USA:Blue River Watershed | collected 2017-08-17
ATACAACTTTGTTAAGACAGTAGATCTGAGTGAGCACTTAATTCGTGATTGCGTTAGACAAAATAAAGAGCTGTTTACGAATGAAAAAAACTTTCAGGTTTTTAATGTTTCAGAATACGGAGACGAATACTACAAAGGGCTGAAGAGATTGTTTTCGGTGACTTGTTTTTGCTTGTTTGAAAAAATTAATAATGGCAAGGTTACCTATAAGGTTGTTTTGTGCCTGGGAAGTCTTCATCACGCCCCTAGGATTTTTTACAAAGACAGCCGGGGAAAGTTTTCGTTTGAAAAGCTTCCGGCGTACATTGATTTACACTGAGAACAGATACATCCAAAAACTCGTCAAATAAATGCTTGACAGGAAGCGGGGTGGTGTGCTAGAATGATGTTAAGCAAGGGAGAAAAAGTACCTTGCTTTCACCTCGTTAAATTAAAAATCAAATGTCAGATTTCTTTCGGCGGTTCTTTTCCTACTGCGTTATCGGAATCTTATTTTTCGTTCACGGGGCAATGGAATTCACTTCCTACATCCTTGAGTTTTTTGAGGATGTGGAAGATGGTGCAGAAGATTTCCTGATTGAACTCGGTTGGGAAATCACAAAGTTTGACGATTGATGTCAGCACTTAGAGATTTAGCAATAAATCTCTTTCTGCTGATTTCTTTTGAAATCAGTATTCTTTGTTTTTTGTGTTATGCTTTACGCAACTCTTTCAATTTCTACTCCAAAAGAATTTTTTGGCCACGTAGGAGATTCTGATTTGGAAGCAAAACTGAATACTTACTATTCTGAGGTAGTAACTATTCAGGCTAGCGGACATGAGTTATTTGAGTGCTGCCAGATTCTTGGGAGGTCACTTCCTAAACGTGCAGTTTATACATTTGCTGGAGCTAACGCTCAGGAAATTGCTGCAAATTGGCGAGTTTGATGTCAGCGTTCAGAGATTCTTTTAAATCTCTTTCTGCTGATTTCTTTTGAAATCAGTTTACACACAACAGGAGATTCAAATGTCGATCAGCGTTGATGAGCTTCAGGAAGAAAAACTTGAAGTTGCAAAAAAAGAAATGAGCAGGAGAATTGTTTATGAGATTGCAAAGCATCATCAAATGCTTTACTGCGACGTAAGCGTATTTGAATACGCAGAGTTTATTTGCGACAGACTTCGCATTTGCTTTATTGGGAGTGAGGAATGGAAATTGATTGAACAACTTCACAAAATGGCACAGGAGAATCAGTGATGAAGATTACGAAAGAGCACTATAAAATTCTTTCTGACGCGATTCAGGAAGTGCGCAAAGAAATCCCTGAGTTAAATCTTGATTATTACATCAAGAACAATTTAGGGAAAGATCATGCAAAGAGATTTCGCTGGGATTGTTTGTGGGCTGCGAAGAAATTCAAAAAGCTCCCAGACAATTTTGTCGTAGACATTCTTTATGAGTATTGTGATAATACTCACATTGACACTGCGCTTCGCAAAATTGTTCATGTGAACTGATTCGCTTATCTGTTTATCAATTTTCTCAGCAATTAACTGCAATGACTTTTGATTCAGAGCACGCTATTGGTCCTTATGCTCAGTATCTTTTTGTCACCAATGATAAAGAAGGTACTGAATCTGTGATGGAAATTGATGATGACGAACCGCTTGATCTTGAAGCGCTAATTATTAAATGGATTCAACGCGAATACGGAGAAGGTTGTTCATTAGACCAGCCGTTTGATTCTTGCAATAAGACTTGCGGAGATTACTATGCTTCAATTATTACTGACTGGAACCCTAAAGATACTGCAGTCATTTGGGAGGGTGCTTACTTTTTTATTAGCGTTGACGAATGATAGAAGGTAAATTGCGCTAGAAACGTTCATTTTAATCACTCAGGACATCATGCAAAAAACACTTTTCTTTTCCAACAAAAGCTCCGAGATTTCCAAAAAGATTTCTTGCGAGATCATTGTTGAAATGAAGGACAAAAATGGATTCAAGGTTTTGTCTATTCGCGGTATTTATTTTAAAGGCGAGAAGCTGCTTAAATCTGAAAAGAACCTTTTGGGTTTCGGGCAGATTGCAGATGAAGTCAAAAACTTCATCCCAGCAACTCTCTACAAAGTATGGAAGCGATGGCATTTGAATGACATGCGAGCTGGGACAGTTAAGCAGGAACGAATTCTGCGAAAAGCAAAAGATTCGGGTATTGAATTGAATTCGTACGAAGACGATTGCAATTTTCTTGCAGAGAAAGACGCATACATAGACAATGGTTACAAATACGGAACAAGATGGTTAAGAGAGGAACTCCCGCAAGGTGTCATTGATTACATTATGACACTTTGAGGCAGTTTTCTTTCTTCACTCATTAATTCATTAAAAAATAGTAATCGTAGATTATTCGCGCAGCACATGATTGCCGACGCAACATAACTGCGATACACGTTTCGCGCTATTCATTATCGCATTTGGCTCATGCAGTCTTTACTGTGTGAGCTTTTTTATTGCCTTGAACACATGCCCTCGTTTCTGTGCTAGCATTTTGTTGTGGATGAATTCTCACATCGCAATGTCTGATTACAAACAAAGTTCAGATCCTATCCTTGATGAAAACCACGAACAAGAACCTGATTCTATCTTTGATGAAAATTACGAAGAAGGACTTGAGCTTACTTACGATGAAGAATACGAAACAAGTAATGAACCTGCACAAGAAGATTCTATCGTGAAAAAAAATAATAATTCTCAACCGTTCGCGCAATACACCCCAGATGCAATTCTCAACTCTAATACCCTGTTCGTAAAATCTTATGCTCACATGCAAGGCGGCGCAACTTCCGAAACTCAAAAAGAATTTCATATCTTTAACTTCTATCTAAACTGTGGGGGGGGAAGGTCAATCCCGTATGTCGCTGCGACATTTAATTTACAAGAGTCGCGATTACATACTATTGCAAAGAAGAACTACTGGAGAGAACGCGCAAGCGACTATGACATTGATTTATTGCAAGAGAAGTTAAAACTAGAGCAAGAATCGCGAGCGATAGAACATAAAAAGCGCTTGGAGGAGTATAGATTACAGCAAGAGTTTCTTGGTAGAAACTTATCTGCCAATGCTGCAAAACTTGCTGCACTATCACAGAAAACTTTGGATGAGTATTTACAAGAAGAGCGCAAGCTTGATATCAGGGACATTCCATCAATACTTAACAGCGCCGCAAAGATTGCTGAAGTTGGCAAGAATCTTCAGAGTGGTGCATTAGGTGTTGAGCAGCTTTTAGTTGCACTGGAAGAAACAGATTTTGATGAGTAATTTTTAATTGCAAAGATTGCTTGGGAGGGGAAATTCGGAGACGGTGGACCCGTTTCTGAGGCCCCTTTTTTGATCCCCATACCCCTAAGGGGAAAATTCGCGACCCCCTGAGTCTCATGTCATACCAAGGAGTTTACTTTTCTCAAAGATTCGTTTTTTCGCCATTCATTTGAGTGGTGGACAGGGATTCTCACCTCGGGTCCCAATTTTTCGGTGTTAAAATTACACTAATTTTGAGGGTCTGTCTCAAGTGTCTCGATCGTGCTACAGGGCTCTTTTGCTGTCTGGAATCTCAGGTTCTGAGCTGCTAATTTTTGCTTATTTGCTAGAAATGTGCATTCAATGGGGGTTTTCTGGACAGTGTGAAAAAGAAATTGCAGACTTTTTTAGCACAAAAACCCATTCAACAAACACATACAGAAGGCTTGCAAAGTTGCGAAGTTTAGAGATTATCAAAAAAGTTTCATACAATGGCGAGGAAGGATACATGATAAATCCAATCTATTGCTATCACGGTCCATTGCATTTGCGAAGATTCAGGGTCAAGCTTTGGAACGAGGAAAACCTTTATTCACCCTCTCGCCCTGATAGATTTTATGGGCCACCTGTTAAAAATAGAGAAAAAGCAGAGGATTTGTGAAACTCCAAAAAGCAGCATTCATTCATACCTCGCCAGGATTCATTCATACACGCTTGCATTCATTCATTTTAGGGCATTCATTCATGCTCTTGCAAACATTCATTCATGCTAAAACATTCATTCATGCCATGAAGTTCATTCATGCACATTTGCATTCATTCATGAAAACATTCATTCATGAAAGACATTCATTCATGCCAGGGGATTCATTCATGAAAGACATTCATTCATGCCAGGGGATTCATTCATGTAGAATTTGCATTCATTCATAAAAAGCATTCATTCATGAAAGACATTCATTCATGCCCCGAAAAAGATACATTCACGGCATTCATTCATTCACGGTAAAACATACACCAGCCGAAAACATACACCAGCCGAAAACATACACCAGCCGAAAACATACACCAGTCGAAGAGATACATTAGCCGAAGAGATAGAGCCGCGACCCCGCCGAATTTATTTCATAAATTAAATACAAACTTGCTAAATGTAAAACAGCAATCGCTAAATGTAAAACAGCAATCGCTAAATACAAAACAGCAATCGCTAAATGTAAAACAACGATTCGGTAAGGTTTGCAAATTAAACTCAGATGCTAAATGTAAAACAACGATTCGGTGAGAATTGCAAATTAAACTCAAACAGGTGAGAATTGCAAATTAAATTAACCTAGATTGCATTCTTTATTTGTTGGATTCTATCGGCGATCGGCTGCCTGCCAGACCCGACCGCCGGAACCAATACAGATAAAAGTCAGCCGGAAGGGTTGACAGATGCCAGAGGAGGGGCTTTAATAGATAAGCAGCCCGGTTCCACGAAGGAGTGGTCCGTCGGGCGAACCTTGAAAACCGAACCTCCCGCACGCGTCAGCCCCGAGCCGACGCGCCAGACCGCACGCGCCCAGCGCCGCCGATCCCCCCACGGAGCCCGCCAGGGTTCCCTAGGGGAATCACCCCCCCTCACCCCACAATCTCAAATTAACGTCATGCCCACCACACGCAAAACCACCACCGCCGCCACGCCCGACCCCAAGGAAGGCGCCGACGCTCTTCTGATGGCAGCTCTGCAAGCCATCGCCCAAACTCAGACCAACGGCACCCGCCGCACCGCCCAGACTCAGACCGAAAAGTTGGCCCAAGAGCTGACCGATCGAGACCGCGCCGCCCTAGAGCGTATCGGCTGGCAGAAGCTCAGCAGCTCCAAGCCAGCCGAGCCCAAGCCGACCGTCAAGCCCAAGAACGGCCCCACGATCAACCCCGGAACATTCCACAACCTGACCGACGAGCGCCGCAACTCTGCGATCTTCTGGGCCGGGCTCTGTAGCACTCTGGGCCGCAACAATGGCAAAGTCTGGCTTCCGGAAGTTGCAGCCGTGGCAGCACAGCTGAAAGTACCGATTCCGTCAGTCTCGCAGTTGTGTAACCGACTGGCAGCGCTCACAGGCGCCAGGGTGGAACGCCCAGCCTCACAGGCTGGCTGGCTCATCTGTCAGCTTGACGGTGAAATGGCCGGAGCCTCAATCTGGGCCCAACTATGGATCAGCCACCTAGCCGCATTCAGCGCCACGATCGCCGCCGAAGCCTAACGAGTTCCGGCGAGTCGTCGCCAAGGGCCTCATCATCGAGGCCCCATTCATTCAGCCCAGCCCAGTCGAACATTCAAGCCATGAACACCGTTACCACTTTTCACACCTATCCGCTTCTGATCGGTCAGAACGCAAAGCAGCACGGAAGACTGGCCCGCTCAGTCTGGGAAGGCAGGACCTTGACCCTTGCAGACGGGATCAGGACCACCCTTGCAATGGACCCGGAAGCAGTTGTCCTCTTTGCCCGACTACACGATGGAATCTCGCCATTAACAGTTGGCCTCGGGCCCGGAGGCCTTTCAGCCTGATCGGCCCCATACATCGGCCCCCCGGCCTCTCACCCAAAGACCGGCCGGGGGGCCACCCCTCATGGTTAGCCCCACCGGGGGAATCCCCCCTATGGCCAGCAAGGCCTAACTCCCCTCCCCCCGAATTATTTTCCCCCATCCCACACACTATTTACAAAATACCCCACACCAGCTCTTCTCACTTTATTTTTTAGCCACAAAGTACCCTTGCCAACCCATCAGCCAAAATATACCCCCTCAAGTTTTTCACAAGTCAATATCTGCAATTTTTTTAGTACCTATTCCAGCACGGTTTTTAACAAATAACAACAGTTGACAAAGAAAGCGGAAGTGCTACAGTGATCAGCGGATTGCCTGCCAGGATGAAATGTCAATTGCAAGTACGTCAGCATTTTCAAAAGAAGTCATCAAAGCGTTAGGACTTAAACAAAAATACATCAAACGGATTACAATTGACTTAGATGCTGACAGTGCCGTGTTTTGTCGTGTTGAGTTTTATCCTGACCTGGATCAGGTCGATGCAATTACAAGAGCACTCGAAACAGTGAGGACGCGCTACTCTTTGGTTGAGGTGAAGAGCAATGACCTTGCATGACCTTGCGTTGCTATCAGCGGCGTACATTGCTGTTTGCTCACCGATTCTTTACCTCGCCTCTCTGATTGTTGAATAGCGATGGCGCAAAACGTTCCCGTTGACAAAGCGCTTTATGCTCGTGTAAAAGCTGCGGCTAAGCGCAAATTTAAGGTTTACCCAAGTGCTTACGCGAATGCGTGGTTAGTGCGTGAGTACAAGAAGCGTGGTGGGAAGTATCGTGTGGTGAGTTGAGGCTGTGCGATGCCTGGCAAGGCGAAATCGGGGCTGACGCGCTGGTTCGACGAAGAGTGGGTGGACATCAAGACAGGTAAGCCTTGTGGGAGATCGGAGGGGGAGAAGAGGCGTGGATACCCGGCCTGTAGGCCTTCCAGGAGAGTTTCTGCCGATACGCCGAAGACTTCAAAAGAGCTGACCGCAGCAGAGAAGCGTAAGTTCAAGCGCGAAAAAACAAGTTCAAAGAAAATAAGCTATCAACATCGTCGTAAAAAGAAAAAGTAATGCCAGCAAAATCACGAAGCGGTAAATACGCGGACAAGGCATCTCTTCAGTCGCTTGGGTTGTTTGAGGCAAACTCGGCGATCAAGAGATTGAGAGCACGAACAAACTCAAGATTTGATGTTGACGCAGCAGAAGCGCGAATCCTTGCTGACCTGCTCCCGCATCAACGTGACTTTGTTTGCAACTGGGAGCAGAGATATGTGCTTTACGTTGGTGGCTTAGGTAGCGGGAAATCGTACAGCAGCGTCGCCAAGGCAATCCTTCTTGCGTTTCGCAGTCAAGGCGAGTTTCATATTTATCTTGAACCTACTTACGTGATGCTGAATGACATCGCAATTCCTACATGGACAAAACTGCTTGACAAGTACGATATTCCGTACTCGATGAGGATTTCGCCTCAACCGAGCTTTACATTGCATCTTCCGAAAGGGGAGACAACAATCCTGCTTCGCCCCTTGATGAACGTTGAGCGATTGGTTGGCATCAACGCCGCTTCACTGGTGATTGACGAAGCCGACACAGTGAAGCAAGAAATTGCAGAAGCTGCTTTGATCAAGCTGCAAGGTCGTGTTCGCGTTGGTAAGTGCCCTCAAATCTGCTTTGCATCTACGCCAGAAGGTCGCAAGTTCGTTTGGAATTTCTTTGAGAAAAACAAAACAGACGATAAGGCGATTTACAGAGCAGATACAAGGCAAAACCCGTATCTTGACGAAGATTACGTCAAGGATTTGCTTGCAAACTACCCGCAGCACCTTGCTGATGCGTATATCAAGGGTCTGTTTGTCAATCTTGAAACTGCAACGGTATTCTCGGAGTTCATGCGAGATAAACACGTTACAAGCGTGTTTCACGCAGAGCAAGGTGAGCCTGTGCTTATCGGATGTGACTTTAACGTTGGCAAGAGTTCAAGTGTTTATTCAGTAATGCGACAGTCATCACAAGGGCAGCAGTTGCATATTTTTGAAGAATTTCTTTGCAGGGACACGTTTGCTCTTGCTGAGCACATCAAGCGGCGTTTCCCGATTCACCTGGCGAAGGGAATGGTGGTTGTCTATCCCGACAGCTCCGGTTCGCACGCCAGCACGTCTTCAACAATGAGTGATCACGACATTTTGCGTGAAGCTGGGTGCAAGGTGATTGCAGAGCGTCGCAATCCACCCGTTGCAGAAACTGTATCTCATACAAACAACTGCTTGCATCGCAATCAAATTCTTGTCAACCCGTCTACCTGTCATGACGTGATCGAGATGATGGAGAGCTGGGGCTATGACAACACCTTGCGGCCCGCCAAGGGTGGCAGTCGAGATTTCTCGCACTTTGGCGACGCTTTGCGTTACTTGGTGTGGCAATCAATGCCTCGTCCTGGCATCGGAATGAATCGAGGTCAGCGCTGGAGGTAGCGAGACAACGGCTACACTGCTTGAAAAGGCGCTAAAGCAGTGACGATCATCCCTAACTCACTGGTTCCTACAACCGATAATCTGACACTTCCGTTTGAGCGTCGTCACCCTGAGTACGAGCAGGCGTTTGAGGAAGTATCTGGTGTTGACGCCTACTCGCTTGAGCAAGCCGAGCAGTTTTCTCGACTCGCCCCAATTCGCTATTGCACACTTCCTGAATACTATTTACTTGAGGCATCAGAAGAATACCTGCCAAAAGACTACTTAGAGGAAGACCACAGCTATCAAGTTAGAAAGACGAGATCGCAAAGTAGTTTTCAAAACTATTATTCACATCTTCGCGATCTTGTTACTGGCACGGCGCTGCGAAAAGGTGTTGCCGTACCGGAGATGATTCCGTCTGAATGGGGAAATTTCTTCGATGACGTGGATCTTGAGGGGCATTCCCTCGTTTCCTTCGCCAAAGAGGCCTTTACCGAGGCTCTGGACGGTGGCGTGTCTGGGATCTGGGTTGAATACCCCAAACTGCCAGCAGGCTTGAGCGCCAGTGAAGAAAAAAGGCTCAACCCTCGCCCCTATCTTGTACTTATGCGCTATGATCAAGTGCTTGAGTGCAGATACGATGTGTTCAATGCTCAAGTTGGTGCAGAAAATATCTTTGGTGCATTCCCGATCTACCTGCGACTGAAGACAGAAGTTCGTCGTCAAAGCAAAGACAATGAATTTTTTGAAGAAGTGATCCCAGCCGTTCGTGTTTACGACATCGTAAACATGGCAGACAACGTTGTTTCGGTTTTTTCTGACTCGCCTGAACCATTTACCAGGGAGCAGCGCGTGCGTCATCGTCTTTACACCAAGCTGAATGGGACTGATTCGGTAGATAAATATCGCCTTGAGGAAACAAGCTATCTTTCCGTGCCATTTATCCCATTTGTACCCGTATTTGGAGGCAAGAAAGAGGCCTATTTCCGCGCCCGCCCCCTTCTTTTTGACATCGCAAGACTCAACTTGCATCATTGGAGTGTTTCTGCCGATCTTGCAGAAACAATTCACTTGACCTCCTCTCCGATCCTGACCGGAACTGGCGTTCGACCTGATGACGAGATCAAGGCTGGCGCTGGGCGTGCTCTTTTTTCGCAAAATCCAGACGCACAATTTAATTTAATGAGCGCGTCAATGGAGGGCGCCTCTGTTACTCTTGAGAATTTGCGTCGAGTTGAATCTGCAATGGAGCGACTTGCTGCCGTTGCCATGACAACAAGCAAAACCCAGGCCGAATCTGGATTTGCAAAGTTGCTTGATCGCTCACAAAGCGATTCTCAGCTCGCTGTACTGGTTCAGGGCCTGCAGGATTCTATCAATCGCGCTTTGCTGTATGCCTCGGCGTATCGCTCGATCGAAAAAGTAGAAATTACGATCAGCAAGAACTTTATTCCCGTCAAGCTGCACTCGCAGCAAGTCCTTGCTCTTAATACGTTGTTCAAAGATAGCAATGTTATCACGATTGAAATGTTCTTGAAAATGCTTGAGGCCGGCGAGCTGTTTGAGGGCCTCTCAGACTTCAGTGTTCACGACCTGCTTGAGAGCATGGGGCTTAATGGCAGCGAAACCGCAAAGGATATTGGCGTTAGCTCTAGCGGTGGAGGCCCTGCACAAAGCCCAAACCGAGGACAGGTGGCGGTCGATAACTCTCACATGCTGAGCGAAGGGCATGATCGAGAAATGGCCGAAGGCTCTGTTGAAGCAAATGAAGCAGATGGTGCTACCGTGTAGTGAGTCAACAATGATTTTTCGTGTCTGACCACACCCCCGAAACCCTTGAGGATGCGCTTGCGCTGATTCAGACTCTGCAAAAAAAGGCGGATTCTGTTGAAAGCGAAAGCGCAAAGCTCAAGGCAACAAATCAAGGCCTGCTGAAGGATCTCAAGAAGAAAAAAACGATTGACAGCTTTTTGAAAGTTGCCGGCATTGAACTGACCGACGACCTGGACGAAGCCGGTATCGCCGAACGCATCTCTTCCCTCTCAAGGCCCGCAACTCAGGCCTCTGCGCCTCAGGGAGAGGCTTCTGGCAGTCCTCAGGGGCAGACACCCTCCGAGGCCATGGACGAGGCCGTCAGGGCGCAATTCGCCTCTCTGCGCAAGGAGCTGTCCGACCTGCGCAAGGTCAACGAGTCCCTTGAGCAAGAGCGAAACAGCGAGCGTGAAAAACGTCGCGAAAACAAGCTTGAGCGATTTGTTACAGACGAGCTGTCAAAGGTTGAATGCCGCCGTCCGTCTCACCTTTACAAACTGCTGAAGGAGAAGTTTCGTCTTCTCGATGACGAAAGCACTGTTATTTTTGGGTCTGAAGAAGATCCGGTTTCTCTTCGTGATGCAGTGTCCCGACTGCGCGATGATGAAGAGTTTGCTGTTTACTTTGCAGGTAGCGGAGCGACCGGCTCTGGCATGACGACGACTCGCGCAAGCGCCCCAAGTTATTCAAACAACCCCTTCAGCAAGGACAGTTTGAATGCAACGAAGGCTGCTGAAATTCTTCAGAAAGACCCTGACAAGGCGAAGCGCTTGATCGCCGAGGCTCGCCTGGCCGGAAAGCTTGATCCCGTCCTGGGCCGGGCGCTTCAGGCCATGTAGGCTGTACTGGTGGTTGATGAATGGCCCCTTCGGGGGCTTTTTTTGTTGCTACACTTTTGGCAGTTGCTGGCAAAAAATGTCAATTAACTATCGCGGTGAAACTTTTGAAGGATATAACAAACCAAAGAGAACGCCAAATCATCCAACCAAGTCACACGTCGTACTTGCAAAAGAAAATGGCGAGGTCAAGCTGATTCGCTTTGGGCAGCAGGGCGTTAGTGGCGCTGGCAGCAATCCACGCACTGAGTCAGAGAAAGCGCGTCAGCGTTCTTTCAAAGCAAGACACGCAAAAAATATCGCAAAAGGGAGAATGAGCGCAGCTTACTGGGCGGACAAGGTTAAGTGGTAGGCAATAAGTTTATTCATTGCTCGCAATCCATTCCTTCAGCTCCGCTACATAGGTTCTCAGTTCTTGCGCTTTTCGCAGGTGCCACGAGTCTTTTGTTTTGAAATAAAGCTGATTATGCGTGTCAATCGCTTGCAGCAAATTGCGAATGACCGGATTCCAGGGTTCGCGAACAGGCGAATTCCACGTTCGTTTTTCAGACACGCCATTCCCTGAAACTAAGTGAAGGCTAGGACCGAGGGGGGCTCTTAGCATGTGCGAGAGCGCTCACCTCACTGCCATGCCTTACAAAACCGACCAAAACATCATTGGCCGCCAGGTCACCACGGAAGTCGAGGAGATGATCTCCGGCATCCGCATTTGCTATGGCGCCGGCACCGGCCTTCGCACCGGCTCGATTCTGGTCATGCCGACCGTCTACACCACTGCTCAGCTCGTCTCTCTGTTCGATGGCCTGCCGACCGTCACCGGCACTCAGACCCTGGACATCAGCGGCTGTGCTGGCGTTGGCGCCCTGACCAACCCCCAGAAGGCTGTTGCTACCGGCAAGGGCTGGACCCTGGACGTGACTCCCTGATCACCTTCTGATGTAGTCCCAGGCCCCGCTTTGACGGGGCTTTTTTATTGAATGATTTTGTCATGAAAAAAGAAACAAAGCAACAGTCGAAATTCGGCAAGGTGATGCGCGAGTTTTACGATGGAAAACTGAAGTCATCCTCTGGCGCAAAAGTTACAACTCGTGCTCAAGCAATGGCAATTGCTGCTAGCGAGAGTGGCATGAAACAGAAAAAGCGCAAATCAGCTAGCAAGAAAAAGCGCTGACGGAAAACAGTTGCTACTGTGTCGGTGATAGAGGCGGTGCCTCGCCCCCCGGAGCCGCAGTGCTCGTAGCTCGGTCGTACCGAAGCAAGCTTTTCGTTTCACATCAGCGGCAGTGCCGCGACCTGTTCATCCTTTCCCCTTGAGGCAAAGACAATGCTCTTCGCTGGCATTCCTTTCATTCCTCAGCTTTTCCTGGAATACCAGCAGGAAGAGCTGCAAAACCGCAACGCTCTTGTCACTTCTGGCCTGATGGTCACGAACGAAGCCATCCAGGCCGAGTTCTCCAAAGGCGGCAAGACCATCGACCTTCCGTTCTTCGGTGACCTGTCTGGTGACTCGGAGATCCTCGATGACACCGTTGGCCTGACGGCTGCCACTCTCGCTGGTGACGTTCAAACTGGCGTTCGCAACATGCGTGGTAAGGCCTGGAAGGCTTCCGATCTGGCTGGCGAGCTGGCCGGTTCCGATCCCATGCAGGCCATTGCTCGTCGTACCGGCCAATACTGGGTGCGCGACATGCAAACCACCCTGATCAGCACGATCAAGGGCATGTTTGCAACTGGCGGTCCCCTGACCTCTTCGCACGCTGCCGGCGGCACCAGCACTCAGCTCTCGCAGAGCGTGATGGTTGATGCCATTGCCAAGCTGGGTGATGCAGGCCAGGAACTGACCGGCGTTCTGATGCACTCCCGCATCTATTACGCCCTGATGAAGCTGGACCTGATCATTCCTGCTTCCAGCACTTCGCAGCTTGATACCCGGCTGTCCGCTCAGCGCCTTGAACTTGGCACCTATCTTGGCCGCCCGGTTTTTGTTGACGACACCCTGCCTGTCGATGCCGGTGCTGGTACTGGCGGTGCTGATGTGCTGCACACCTACTTCTTCGGCCCCGGTGCTTTTGCTTTTGCAACCGCTCCTGCCAAGACTCCGATCGAACCCGATCGCGATTCGCTGAAGGGCATTGATTATCTGATCAACCGGACCCACTATCTCGTTCACCCGAATGGGATCAGCTGGACCGGCAATGCCGTTGGCAGCTCCCCCACCAACGCCGAACTTGCCACTGGCACGAATTGGCAAAAGGTGTTCACCGACAACCGCAACATTCGGATTACGCAGCTTCGCTGCTACATCTGATCGCTGTAGTCATCGCCCCGCTCCGGCGGGGCTTTCAATCATCTTTTTTCATCATGTCAATTGCCACTTTCCGCATTGCACGCGAGCAGGAAGAGCTGAAAGCTCGGGAGCAGGCAGCCGCTGCCGAGGAGGCGCCCGTGAACTGCCCGATGCCGACCCCAAAGGCCGAGGAGAAGGCCCCAGCGCCGGCTCCAAGGGCCAAGACCGCTGCGGCCAAGGCTTGAGGTAGGGAGTCTTCAGCATGGCCTTCGTATCGACCCTGGGGGCGTCTGACGCCAATTCCTTCCTGAGCGTTGCGAGGGCCTCTTCTTTGCTGGGAGAGCTTCCCGCGAGCGCTGGCATTACTGCATGGCTGGCGCTCACTACCACGCAAAAAGAACAATCTCTTGTTGCGGCAACAATGACAATCAACCCCTTGAAGTGGAAGGGTTATGTTGCCGACGCATCTCAATCTTTAGCATGGCCACGACTGATCAAGGTTGATGGACGACAGCTTCCGACCGACGAGCTTCCAATTGACTTTGAGATTTCAGTTGCTTATGTGGCTGCTTTTCTTGGAAGCAGCGGTGGTTACACGGCTGTTGCTGCAAATGACGGTGGCGCGAGTCTGCGCAGCACAAATCAGTACGACGAAGTTGAGCTTGGCGATGGAGCCCTGAGGGTCAAGTTCAAGCAAGGCGACATGCCTCAGACTGGGGTTGACTACATTCCTCCGTTTGCAATGGATATTTTGCAACGGTATATCATTGATCCCAGCTTTCACCAGCCTTACGTTTCAAGGACAAGCACGGCAAGAATTGATCCTTACTACGGTGGAAACGGTTTTCGACCTGGAAGGATTCGCTTTGCCAATGGGCAGGTTTTTCCTGCTACTGGTGGATGGTATAGCAATCCGCTGTAACCCGTCATGTCTCTTGTTGACGACATTTTTGGCTCGATCCCAGGTCCGCTGCTTTCGGATTTTGGATCAAGTGCTACTTATATTAAGGCAAACGCAAGTCCAGCTTACAACCCAACAACGGGAACGGTCTCTGGCGCCGCTACTGAAATTGCAGTAAAAATTGTTTTTGCTCAGTTAAAACCTCAAGAACTGAATGGTTTGTATCAGATGACTGACGTAAAATTCATTATTGCAGCCAGTGAGCTTTCTGGGTATTTTCCGCGCACAACCGATTCAATTAGATACACTCAAAACGGAATTTCAAGAACAGCAAAAATAGTTGGGATTCTTTCCCCCAGGGGCGATAGCGCTATCCTGCATTCGATTGTCGGGAGGCTTAGCTGAGATGGCAAAAAGAAGGCCTAGGCCCCGGATGACGGCAAGAGAGCGTGCCAAGGTCTTAAGGGATATTGAAAAAAGTAAATTAGCAGAAATAGCAAGAGATTCACTGAGGCAGGTTGCAAGAGGCGTTCAAGAGTTTGCAATTTTAAGCATGAACAGCCTTGCGGAGGCGGGGCCTGGATGGAGTGGCGAATTTTCTGCGTCCTGGGGGTTTGGGCCGGCTGGGACCACGCCTGTAACGCCAGGCGGAGAGGGAGAGATTTACAAGTATAACAAAAACAATGTTCCCGTTCGTGCAATTGAAAAGCATTTAAAAAATGGAGTTGAAAACTGGATCATCATAAACACCTCTCCACACGCCTTAATTGCAATTGACGAAGAAGAGTCAATCTTCTTTCCGCAAGGTGAGCCGATCAAGCCGCCAGTTCAAGAGGGATCGCGTCCAAATGAAGAGCATTTGCGTCCATTTCTCATGCCACTCAGCGAGAAGACCAGGACATCAGTGATTACGGCTGAGCCATTTTGGTTTCAAAATTATGTTAATGGCGGTTTTTTGCAAAGAGATCTAACCAAGGGTGTTAGACTTGGTTTTCAGTCAAGTTTATAGCCATGAATTATCAATCAATTCGGGCGACAATTGAGGCTCCATTGCTCACTGTTTTTAATTCTCAGGCTCCGGCGATTCCGGTTTACTTTGATAACATTACAGCGTTGCCACCCGATCCTCCAAGTGAGTACGTTCGTATTTACGTTGGATTTGGCCTTACCACAACATCTGGCCTGTCTGGTTCCTTTGACTGGGCAAGGGGAATCTTGATTGTTCGTTGCTACGCTCCAAAGAGCACTGGCCCCGCCAGGTGTCAGCAACTTGTTCAGCTTGCCAAAGGAGTCATTGATACAATTAACGCAACGTCCAAAACAACTGTTTCAACTTTTCTGAGAATCGGTGATATTAAGGGGCCGGTTTTTGAGTCACCAGAAAACATGCCGCACTTTGTTGGCAGGATAGATGCTGGCTGGCAGGCGAGCGTGAGATGATCGCTAGTCTGTATCTAGCTGGGCAGTGCCCACTGACCCCCTGCTTTCTTTGTCATGCCCGCAACCGTTCTCTCCGGCACTTCCGGCGCTCTTTCGTATAAGCCCGCCGGCACTACTGGCACCTTTGCTCCTGCCAACGTTACCACTGCAACCAACGAAATCGTTGTTGAATCGTACCTGAATCTCAAGGTTGGCGATCCTGTTAAATTTGCCGTCTACAACGTTCAGGGTGGCGCTGTTACCGGCACGCTTCCTGGCGGCCTGACTGCTGGCACCACCTATTACGTCATCCAATACACCGCCGGCACTGGTGTACTGAAGGTCTCCTCGACGCTTGGTGGTTCCTCTGTCACGCTGACCACCACTGGCACTGCGTCTGCCCCGAACGAATTTCGTGTTGATTACGCGGATTACGCTCTTGTTTCTCAAGTGCGTGATTGGAGCTTTGAAATCACCCGAAGCGAAATTGACGTTACCACGATCGGCCAGGAAGCGGGTCAGTATGCACCGTTCAAGTCCTACATCACTGGCTTTGCGGATGGCAGCGGCACTGCCAACGTCTACATGACCGACGAGGACGCCGCCCTGGCGAACCGGATGGTTGAAGATGTGCTTCAGCGGAAGCAGGTTGGCGCAGCAATGCGTCTCTACGTCGATCGCGTTGTTGCAAGTGGCTCGGTCAGTGAAACCGCTTCACGTTCAATTTCGATGGACGTTGTGCTGACCAGTGCAAGCCTGAATGTAAACCCTGATGACGCCATCAGTGTTGCGATCAACTTCCGTCCTACGGCCAACGTTTCAGTTGACCTGTCACAGACCGTCTGATTCTGCCTAGGCCTTGCTTGCCCCGCTCCGGCGGGGCTTTTCTTTTACCTGCTTTTCTGTCATGCCTGATTCAGTAGTTCACGGAACAATCGGAACGGGTGCTGCTCTTCCGATCAACGCAACAAACGACGGCAGGCTTGAGGTCGATGCAGATTTTTCGGATGTCTCTGTTGATGCTTTTAATAGGCTAAGGGTTTCAACCCCTTTAACGCTTTTTGATTCCAGCCATCGTTTTTCTGATAACGGATTTTGGGCTACCAATGCCGTGAATGGCGGATCAACAGCTTTTAATACAAATGAAGGTTGCGTCGATCTTTCAGTAACAACGGTTTCCGGCTCAAGTGTTATTCGTGAAACCAAAAAAGTTTTTGCATACCAGCCCGGTAAGTCGCTGTTAAATTTAAATAGTTTTGTGTTTGCCCAGGCTCAATCAGGACTGAGACAGCGTGTTGGCTATTTTGGCGCTCAGAATGGAATCTTTCTTGAGTTAGACGACTTTCAAATTAGTTTTGCAATTCGTAGTTACATAACTGGTTCAGTCGTTGACAGTAAGGTACTGCAGGCTGACTGGAATGGAGAAGATAGGCTTGATGGAAATGGTCCATCCCAGAAGACACTGGATCTTTCCAAGATCCAACTTATGTGGAGCGACCTTGAATGGCTTAACGCTGGTGGCGTAAGGGTTGGATTTTCTATTAACAATAATTTTTATCATTGCCATACGTTTAATCATGCAAATATTATTTCAACTGGATACATGACGACAGCCTGCCTGCCTCTAAGGTATGAAATCACAAACAAAACATCAACATCGGCGGCGAGGACAATGAAGCAAATTTGTTCTACAGTAATATCGGAAGGGGGTTATGAACTAAAGGGAGAGCAGAGCAGTGTTGGGACGGAGATCACGACTCCTTATTCCTTGGCTGTTGCCGGCACAAAATATCCAGTGCTTTCAATAAGGCTAAAAAGCTCACGGCTTGAGGGAATTGTCGTGCCTACGGCAGCCGGGCTCATGGGAATTGGCAATGGCCATCACTACAAATGGGATATTCATATTGGGGCCACTATTACTGGTGGTGCTTGGGTAAGCGCTGGCAGTAACTCCTGTGTTGAGTACAATATCTCGGGAACGGCAATTTCCGGTGGCTCAATTGTTGCCTCTGGTTATTTCGCTTCGTCAAACCAGTCCGAGTCAATTGCAAATATCTTAAAGGAAGTGTTGTTCGCTTATCAGCTTCAGAGAAATTCGTTTACGTCTACGCCTGAAACATTTGCAGTTTCGGTTGCTTGTGACACCGCAACCAGCAGTGTTCATTGCAGCATGGACTGGGAGGAGGTAACCCGCTGATTTGCCATTGAGCGAACCATGGGCTAGAGTTTTGACGAACGCTTCTTTCTTTATGAGCGCACCTATCCTTCAGGCTGTTGTTCCGACCAGGGCTATTGACCGCCTTCGCAAGGCGGCGAATTTTGAGCCAATTCGACAGGAGGTTTCTCTGTCGAACGGCGACGAGTTTGTCTTCTATGTAACCCCCTTGACCGCTGCAGAGCGCGAAAAGGCTCAAAAAGATGCCAGGAATGACTCTGCAAACGACTTTGCAATGCAGCTTTTGATTGCAAAGGCTCAGGACGAAAACGGCGAGCGTCTGTTTAAGTCAGGCGATATTCCCGCTCTCAAGCGTGAGGTCATTGACGAAGATCTGCAAAAGTTAATCTTGTGCGTGCTTCGTCCCAACGGCGGAGAAGAGGTAGGCGACGACCCCAAAAGCAATTGAGCAAGAACTTGAGCTTGACTCAAGGCTCTACTTTCAGTTGTCATTAGCCGAAGCCCTTCACTGTACTTTGTTTGAGTTAAAAAACAGGGTAACAGAGGAAGAGTTTATTCTTTGGCAAGTTTTTTACTCAGTAAAAAACAAACGACAGGAGCTAGGGCTTGAAAAAGCAAAAAAACAAGCCCGTCGTTAATAGCCGTCCCTTGGGCGGCTTTTTTGTGACCAGCTAGACTTGGGCGAAGAGGCGGTCTTTCTGAAATGGCCAGGGCTGATGCGGTTCTAAATGTAGTTGTTAGCGGCTCGTCAAAAATTGACAGGCTAATTCAAAAGCTTGCACAGCTTGAGTCAATTGTTGATTCGGTAAATCAGGAACCACTGCAGGTAAATTCAACAGCGGCGCAGGCCTCTGTTGATGAATTTTATACTAAAGTTAAGTCACTAGAAGCTACCTCAAAAAATCTTAGCAAAAGCATTGATGACACAAATTCCTCTATTAATAAGCAAGGACTTGCGCTCGAAAAGATAAATAATAGAATTGCCTCTCTTAACCCAGAAACAAAAAAATACAACGCAGCTTTAGAAAAAAAGAAAAAAATAACCGATGAACTCACCAAAAGCACTGAGAGTCTAGAAGCCGCAGTGTTGAAACTTGCAATAATTGAAAATAAATCGCTTCCAGACGCACGAGACAAAGAAAAAGAAGCGAAAAGAGTTCAAGCGCTTTCCAAAGCGCTGGAAGACCTTAGAGATGACTACTTACAAGTTGGAATCGCTCAGCAAAGGGGGGCGCAGGGCAATGCTCTTGCAAAACAAAGTCAGCAGTCAATTGCGCAATTAAACGCCCAGGCGCAGGTACTTGGACAGATCGCTTCAAATTCAAAAATAGGTTCTCAGCAATTTAATAAATTTACAATTGCAAGCCAGGTTGCGGGGCAGGCAGTTTACAACGCTCAACAGCAACAGCTCAAGGCACTGGCATTTGGTCTTTCTGGTCAGGCCCCAGCGGTATCCGTTGGCATTGAGGGCGAAAAAGCAATTCCCGCAGCAAGAAAACAGGTTGCCGAGTTGATTGGCTCATATGGCGGAATTGTTAAAAGCGAAGCCGCAATGGGAGCTTTTTATACTCAAGCAAAACAACTTCAGTCATTGGTTCCTTATTTAAGCGATGAATTTGAGGCGCTTGAAGAAATTCTTGCACTTGTGGATCAGGAGCTTGCGCAAATTGGCAGACGCGGGCAGGTATCTCTGATAAATCCACAAAAAGGGCCCGCAACTAACCTTGGTACGCTCAAGGCGTTTCTCCAAAGAGCTAAATATGAAAAAACAATAACGGACGAAGCAAGCAAGCAAATTGCGCTTGGCCAGAGAATCAGTCAGGCAAAATTAAATGAGCTTCAAAAGCTTCAGCTTAGAAATAACTTGGAGCAGGCTTCGGTTGCCTTAAACGAAAACAGATTGGAAGACGCGCAAAGATTTGTGCGTCAAATTGACAGACAAAGATTTTCGCTTGAAAGACTTAACAGGGAACAACTGCGAAGCACAAAAGCCGCTACGCAGGTTTTTGGAACCCTTGGAACTGGCTTCATGCCAATTACTGGAGAGCTTCCTGCAACAATAAATGAAGCAGGACAAAGAGTACGTAATTTTGTTCCTGGCTCACCTGGCTACAAGCAGCAGCAGGAAAGAATTGCAAGAGGCGAAACAAGTGCAGCGGTTTCTCTTGCACAGCAAAAAATGCGTGAAGAGGAAAAAGCGATTGCCGATGCCTGGAAGATGCGCGGAGGACCAGCTTTGCCACCTGGGTTTACCGAAGCAGGTAAGATTAAGCAACGTGGCGAAACCCTTCCCCTTACGGCGCCAAGGGTTCTGCAAAATACTCTTAGGTCAGGTGAGTTAATCGAAAAAAAACTGATCAATCTGCAGGGCAAAGGCGTTGACGTTACCAATGAGCTAAAAACACTTCAAGAAGTATTAAACGCAGCCAAGCAAAAAGACTTTGTAATCACAAAAAATACACTTGATCTTTTAGTTGATCAGGTTGGAGTCGCCGGTCATTTTCTTCAGCTCCAACGCGCCATAGGCGCTGGACAAAGAGGCAAGGGTGGTAAGGGTGTCGGGCCGGAGGGAACTGGGCTTGAACAGGCCCTAGAGCGCCTCCGGGAGGCTCGTGGGGCTCGACTGAGTTTCTTCGGCGATGCCTCTCCCGCCGAGGCGATTGACAAGATCGTTCGTGAATTTAATGCTGGTGCAACAGATGTTAAAAATGCAGCAGAAAACGTAACAGAAACGTTTGCTAGCAGTGTTTCCGCTGGTTCTTCAAAAGCAAAAGCCGCTGGCACTGAAATTGCAGATGGACTCAAGGATGGCGTCAAAGACGCACTTGGCATCGCTAGTCCGTCTAAGTTTATTATTCATGTTGTTGATATACTTGTTAAAACATGGATAGATGAACTTGGTTCTGCATCTCCGCGAATTCAGCTAGCGGCGGAAAGAGCATTTGGGCTTAGCGGCCCACAGCGAATGACGAATAGATTTGTCAATACAATTGAAGGCAAGAAAATACTTCCAGCGACAAACTACAGGGCGCTGCCAGCAAGGGGCCTGGAAGCGACTTCTCAAGGTCCTGAGATGGACGCAATGATGCGTCGCTTCAGAAAGCAAATTGCAGCGCTTACGACACAGCCAGCAATCTACGAAAATCTTCTTAATGCCATTCCCAGCTCTCGGCTCACTACCAATCTCGCTGGTTTGGCAAATCGGCGCATGGGCATGGCAGCCCAATACCCTGACTATCTTCCAGGCTTGCGCAGAATCGAGGCACGAGGAGGCCCTCTTCCTAGGCAGACACCAGGCGTAGATATTTTTGACCTTGAAAATGAAATCAAAAAACTTGCTTCTTCTTATTTCAAGGAGATAAGAGTACCGAATCCATGGATCGGGGCCATTGGCGATTACAAGAAATTCATTGATTCAATTGAGCTTGAAACAAAGCAATTAAGGCCACAGCCGCTTTTGGCTGGAACCAGGATTGCGGGGGCGCTTCCGCCTGTTGCCCAAAGCATTGGAAGCGTAAGGCAGCAGAGAATCGAAGCTGCATATCGTCGATCATCCGAGAGGGGCCTGAGAGTTCTTGCTGCTGATGCTTTTGCGGGCCAGGGGCAATTTGCTCTTCCGCCTGCAAGCTTTGGATTTGCTGCAGATCCAGCGCGAATTCGTCGCCTAATGCAGCGCGGGAGAAGGGGCAGGCCTGCGCTTCCCGCCGGCATTGATGCTCAAGTGGCTGCAACTATAAGCGCTGAGCCACAGGCTGCAGTTGCAAGAACAGAAAGCAATGGCCTTAGGGCCGCTGTGCGCAATTTCTTTAACAGAATCAGGACTGGTGTTACCAGCGCTGCCGGTGGAATGTTTGGAGGTGGTGGCGGCGGCACTCGTCCGCCCGTTGCTGGTGGAGCCCCAGGAAGAGACCCTGGCGATCTCTATGCGCGAGCCGTCGCAGCTGCGCAGCAAGGTCCAGAAGCGCTTTTGGGCCTTGAGGAGCTGCGTCAACCAAATCTATCAACCATCAATGAGCTGAACGCTCTTTCTGCTGTTCTTGCTGAAGTCAGAGCAAATCTCGATCCACTGTCTGCCGACTTTAATCGACTCGATGCTGAGCTAAGAGATACGATTGCAAGTCTTGGCAGGATTCAAGAGCGTCGTGCCCCAGGTGCCGATTTTCTTACTCGCCGATTTGACCCAAGAATGGCTCGGGGCATGAGCGAAGGCCTTATCGGCGGGGCCTTTCCTTTGCTGTTTGGGCAGGGCATTGGCGCCTCGATCGGCGGCGGCCTTGGCGGTTTTGCTGGTGGATTTGCAGGCGGTGGGCTTGGCTTTGGCCTGTCTCTCATTGGTACTGCAGTTGGCACAGCCGTTGACACATTTCTCACCAATCTCAAGAGTCTTGCCTCAGGTCTTGATGATCCAACGACAGCACTTGAGGCACTAAAGACAGCCGGAATGGGGGCTAGCAAGCAAACCGAAAAAATAGCAAAAGCTCTTGTTGAATCTGGAAATGCTTATCAAGCTCAGCAATTGGTTATTGCTGAAATAAACAGTAAGCTTGGCGCGAATGGCGTAAAATTATTACAAGCCTACGAAAGACAGCAACAAGAACTTGACAGTACATTTCAGAAGCTTTCGGCTTCAATTACTTCGTCTGTTCTTCCGGCGCTCGTTGGTTTTAATGCTTTAGTCCAGGATACCATGACCATTCTTGGCATGGGCAACGGTTCTGGCAAGTCAGGTCAATCGCTTATTGCAGCGGCAGTCGATTTCGGCATAAAATTTTCACTGGCACAATATGTTCCAATTCTCGGACCGGGGCCGCTCGCTGGGTATATCGCTCTTCAGGAGCGAGGAAAGAGTGAAGCCGCAAAAGAATCTGGTCGCCCTGGGATGAAAGAAGATGTTCTTCTTGCCTCTAGGCTTGCAAAATATCAAAAAGATCTTGAGGCGATGGATATTGGCAAATCGTTAATTGATAACGTGCGCCAAGCCGCAAGAGAGCAAAAGGATTTAGACAAGCAACGTGCGGATCTTGTTAGTTCCTATGAGGAGAATATCGGGCAAATTAGAGAAAGGGTGGAAGACGAGATCAGCAGACGCCGTTTCTCTCTTCTTGAAACTGAAAACGAAATCCTGAATGCGCAGGGTGACAATAGAATAAAAATACTTGAATTGCAAAACAAAAAAATAATTGCAGCAGCTGGCGTTGGCCAGCTAGAAGAGGTTGTTAATATTTCAAAGAAAACCGCTGAAATTGTTGGCAGGTTTACAGAGGCTCAGCTAACAGCAGCAGAAGAGCAAGCAAAAATTCTGCGAGATTCAAAAATTGAAGAAAAGCAGTTTGATTTTGAAGCTGGTAAATTTAAGGCGGGAATTGCAAAAGAAGTAGCAAGGCTTAACCTTGAAACAGCAAAGCAAGTTCAAGCAATTAACGAACAGGTTGCGCGAAGAAACGAAGAGCTTGACACCAGGCGCTTTGAGATTGAGAAAAAAATAGCAGAAATACAGTTCTCTCAGCTTAGCTTTAGGGCAAAATCAGAATTGGATCAAATGAAACGCTTGCAAAAAGAGGGTTCCACCAGTGGAGTTACCCAAAGAGACGTGCAGGCTCAGTCTGACTATTTGGACCTAATCAACAAAGGAATGGAGGCCGTTCGGTCGCAGGTTGCTCCACCAAAGTTAAAGGGGATTGCAGGTGTTGATGGGTTACGGGTTTCAACATCTGGAGTAGATAAAATTATAGCAGATCAAAAAGCCGCAATCGACAAACTGCTAAAAGAAAAACTTGTTGGACTTGATCTTACAAAAGAGATCAATATTCAAGAGTTTCAAGCCGGAATGCAAGATGTTCGCGATGAAATAGAAAAATTCTTCAATGAAGACAAAATTGGATTTGAAAGAGCTAGTGAGCAAAAAATGCGAATCAGCAAATTTCTCCGCATGGGCTATTCGCAAGAGTTGGCGCAAAAAGCAGCCAGGATAGAACAGGAAAAGGAGCTGCTGGAACTTTCCTATCAAAGCTCTATTTTGACTCTTGAGCAAAGCAAGGCAAAGAAGTCTCCAGCGGAAATAGCAGTAATAGACGCTGAAATTGACAAGCTAAGGACAAGGCTGGGTCTGAGCAGGGAAATTGCAAATTCCGCTATTTCACGTGCCGCCCAGCAGGAAAGTCCGTTTGCAGAAATAGAAACACAAAGAGACCTGATACAAGAACAGCTCAATGCTATTTTAAAAACCTCCAATCAGGTCATATCTGTGGCCGGGGTCATAGGGGAGGCCTTTAGCCAATCCTTCAGAGGAATTATCGACGGAACCATGACCGCCGATCAAGCGCTTGCCAGCTTCTTTGACAGTATCGCCAATCACTTTCTCGATATGGCAACGCAAATTATTGCCAAGTGGATCGAGATGACGATACTTAACAGCGTCCTGCAGCTATTTCCGGGTTCGCCAACCGCGCCGATCAATCCTGGATACGGTGGCGGATACATACCACTTCCAAACGCTTACGGAAACGCCTTCGGCGCAAATGGAATCATACCGTTTGCGAAAGGCGGAATGTTCACGAACTCTATCGTCTCTTCGCCAACTCTCTTTAAGTTCGCAGACGGCGCTGCAATGCGTACTGGTGTGATGGGAGAGGCCGGTAGCGAGGCGATCATGCCTCTCACCAGAGGGCCTGGCGGGGCTCTGGGGGTTCAGGCGTATGGCGGTGGTGGTGGTGACACAAACATCACGATTCACGTTGACGCGACCGGGACTAAAGTGGCGGGTGACGATACCAATGCGAAGGAGCTTGGCCGCGTAGTCACTGCTGCCGTTCAAACGGAAATTATCAAACAACAGCGTCCAGGTGGATTACTAAACAGGTGAGTCAATGGCAACCTTCCCAAGCTACAGGCCTGTCTATCCGGCAACAAAATCAAGCGAGCCTGCAGTACGAACTGTCAAGTTCGGCGATGGCTACGAAAAAAGACTTCTGTTTGGGTTAAATCAAAACCCAAAGAAGTGGCAGCTTGTATTTGATCTTTCCGATGCTGACGCTGATATTGTTGAAGCATTTTTAAACGACAGGGCTGCTGATTCCCAAAGTTTTGATTGGACGCCACCAGATTCAGCAACTTCTTACAAATGGGTGTCAGAACCATGGAACAGGGAGATGTATGATTTTCAAAGAAGCAAAATCACCGTAACATTTAGACAGGTGTTTGAACCATGAGCATTGCTCTCTGGACTGCTACTGCGCCTCAAGTCGTTGGCAATGTTCGTGCCGCGACAGTGCTTCAGGCCAGCGGTCTTGTTTTTCGCTGCACGGTTGCCGGCACAACTGGGGCCACGCAACCGGCCTGGCCCACTGACCTTGGTGGCACGGTCGTTGATGGAACGGTTACCTGGCAGGCTGTCAGCAGCGCCTATGAAGAGCTGTCAAAGCTAGCCCCAAGCGCAATTATCGAATTGTTTGAGCTGCATCTGGTTGCTGCACTGCATGGAAGCAGCGACATTTATTATTTTCACGCTGGAACGAATGCTGGTGTCAATGGAAATATAATTTGGAACGGAAACAGCTATGTGCGTTTTCCGATTAAAGCAGAGGGCTTTGAATATGCAAACGGCGGAAGCCTCCCAAGGCCCACCCTGAGCGTCGCCAACCTTGGAGGTGAAATCAGCGCCCTGTTATTGCAGGTCAACGCCTTCACGACTGGCAATGACCTTGGCGGTGCAATGGTCAAGCGGATTCGGACATTTCGCAGGTTTCTTGATGGAGAGCCGGGCGCTGATCCAAATGTTAAATGCGCGGATGAAATTTGGTATATCGACAGGAAGGCGGCAGAGGGAAGGGACGTGGTGCAATGGGAGCTTGCAAGTAAGTTTGATCTTGCCGGTGTGATGCTGCCGAAGCGGCAGATCATAGCCAACATCTGCCAATGGGAGTATCGCTCCGCCGAATGCGGCTACACCGGCAGTAATTACTTCAATGCTTCTGACCAAGTAGTTGGTGCCTTGTCGCAGGATCGCTGTGGCAAGCGCCTCAGTTCCTGCAAGTTGCGCTTTGGAAGTACGGCTGAGCTACCATTTGGTTCATTCCCTGGGGCAGGCTTGGTGCAATGAACCTGAGCGAACGTCTTAAGGCAGAAATCCTGGCTCACGCCAAAGCCGAAGATCCTCGTGAGTGCTGCGGCTTGATTGTGGTTGTCAAGGGAAGAAGGAGATACTTTCCCTGTCAAAATATTGCCGAAACACCAGACGAGCATTTCATCATTAGACCAAGCGACTACGAAGCGGCAGAAAACCAAGGGGACATAGTTGCGATTGTTCATAGCCATCCAATCACGCAACCAAGCCCGTCTTCAGCGGATCGCGTTGGCTGCAATGCAAGCGGTCTTCCGTGGATAATTGTCAATCCAAAGATCGAGGCATGGGGTGGCTGCAGGCCGGAGCACTATGAACTGCCCTATGTTGGCAGGGAGTTTGTGTTTGGACTCGTTGATTGCTACTCACTGGTGAGGGACTGGTATAAACGCGAACTCGGAATAGAGCTAGATGATTTTTGTCGCCGTGATCGCTTTTGGGAGCGTGGCGAAAATCTCTATCTCGACAACTATTCCAGCCAAGGTTTTTACAAAATTCCCTTTAACGAATTGAGCTACGGAGACTCATTGTTAATGCAGCTCGGAGCCAATCTTCCCAATCATGCTGCAATTTATCTTGGTGACCAGCAGATCCTGCATCATGTGCAAGGAAGGCTATCGAGCCGCGATGTACTTGGTGGCTATTATGTGAAGTGTTCCGCCTGTGCCCTGCGGCATGAAAGTCGTCAAGGTTTACGGCTCGCTTCGTAGGTGGCTTGGGGGTCGGTGCCGGTTTGAGTTCCACGCGGACACCCCGGCTCAGGCGCTGAAGGCTCTCTGCGTGAACTTCCCCGGCCTGGAGCGGTGGTTGATCGAGCAGGAGGGCCAAGGGGTCGGATTCCGCGTTTCCATTGGCCGGGAGAGGGTCACAAGGGAGAACCTGGAGAGCCTCGGGATGCCCTGGAGTGAGCGAGAGGTCTTCACGATCACCCCGGTCATTGCTGGCGCTGGTCGTGGCACCGGACAGATCCTTGCCGGTATTGGACTGATTGCGCTTTCTTTTGCATTTCCTGGCGCTGGTGTATTTGGGGCCGGGATGGGGATTTTCGGGCCATTGTCAGCTGGAACTATTTCAACACTTACTACGGTTGGCAGTGCAATCAGTATTATGGGTGCTGGCCTTATCTTGAAAGGTGTTGCGCAAATTATCTCCCCAACGCCTGAGCTTGGATTTAACACTGGAAAGGAGTCCGCAAGGCTTGAGAGCTTTAGCTTTAGTGGAATTGTCAACACAAGCAAGCAAGGGCTTCCGATTGCGATTGCCTACGGTCGTCCATTTGCGGGGTCAGCAGTAATCAGTTCCGGTCTCGACACCGATCAACTTGTATGAAGGTTTCTTTTTCTGCAGACAAGGCCAGTGGCGGTCGGATTGCTGGCGGTCGCTATGTCGCTGGTTCCGGTGGTGGCGGCGGAAAAGACGGTGGTGCTAGCAATAGCTCACCGACAGAGGCGGATGATTCGCTGCAGTCAATTCAGTATGGGACGGTTCTTGATTTAATTTGCGAAGGGGAAATCGAGGGTCTCGACGATGGGCTGAAGTCCGTCTACCTAGACGGTACGCCAATTATCAGCCCTGGCGGAACCGAGAACTTCACTGGATACACGTCTGTATTTCGCAATGGAACTCAAGGACAGGCTTATATTCCCGTCAATGGAATTGAGTCAGAGAAGGGCGTGAATGTTGAATTCACGAACGCAACGCCAGTTGTTCGATCAATTACGGATTCGGACGTTGACAGGGTTCGTGTAACCGTACAGGTGCCTGCGCTTCAAATTATTGAAGACGATGGCGATATTATCGGCCACTCTGTACAGATCAGAATTCAAGTTCAATACAATGGTGCTGGATATACAACGGTCGTAGATGATACGATTAGCGGAAAAACAACAAACTCTTATCAGCGGGATTATATGATACCCTTGGCAGGGGCTTTTCCCGTTGACATCAAGCTTGTTCGCGTTTCGCCAAACGAAACAAGCGCACGGCGTCAAAACGTAACGAAGTGGTTTAGCTATACTGAAATTCTTGACGAAAAACTTCGCTACCCAAATTCTGTTCTTTCCTATCTAAGATTTGACTCAAGGCAGTTTAGCAGTATTCCAGCGCGAAAATACCTGATTCGGGGTATCAAGGTTCGCCTGCCGTCCAATGCCACAGTTGATACCACGACTCATCTCGGTCGTGTCACCTATAGCGGTGTCTGGGACGGCACATTTGGCGCGGCAACATGGTGCGCCGATCCTGCCTGGTGTTTCTGGGATCTGCTGACATCCACGAGGTATGGAGCCGCAATCCCAGAATCAAGTCTTGATCGCTATGACTTTTATGCAATTAGCCAATATTGCAATGAGCTTGTAAGCAACGGTTTTGGCGGATTAGAGCCACGCTTTGCGTGTCATGCCTACATCAACACTCGTGATGAGGTCTATAACTTAATTCAAGAATTTGTTTCAATTTTTCGCGGTATTGCTTATTACGGCATTGGATCAATGACGATCCTTGCCGACAAACCAAGTGGAGACCCGGATTACATTCTCGGACCAAGCAATGTGATAGGTGGAAACTTCGTTTATAGTGGAAGCTCGCAAAAGTCTAGGCACACAACCGCCACTGTCTCCTACCAGTCATACGAAACGCTTGGAGAAGTTGAATTTGAATATGTTGAAGACTCCGAAGCGGTAAGCAAATATGGAGTTGTCAACAAAGACATAAAAGCGTTTTCCTGTTACAGCCGTGGACAGGCACATCGCTATGGCAAGTGGGCGCTTCTTACCGAGCAAAACCTAACAGACACTGTTAGCTTTTCGGTTGATATTGAAAGCAATATTGTCTTGCGCCCTGGCAGGGTTGTTGGCATTGCAGATCCTGTAAGGGCCGGCGTTAGGCGCCATGGACGAATCAGGAGCGCCACTGCAATTGCAATTACGGTCGATGATGCAAGTGGGCTGCCAACCACAATTGCAAATAACCCAACAATTTCAGTCTTGATGCCGACTGGGCTTGTTGAAACACGTTCCGTAAGTGGAATTAGTGGCACGGTCTTTTCGGTGAGCACGGCATTTAGCCAGGCGCCGGCAGCGGGTAGTGTCTTTATGGTTGAGACAACAGATATTCAGGCTCAACTGTTCCGAGTTTTAACTGTTACAGAAAGCGAAGAGGGAGAATCGTATTCCGTAACGGCGCTGGCCTACAACGAATCTCTTTATGCCGCGATCGAGTCTGACCTCAATCTTGAGTTCCGCGATGTCAGCAATCTGTCGGCGATTCCCGAGCCGCCATCAAGCATCGTCGCCACCGAGCATCTGTACGTCGATGGCCAGAGCGTCCTTACTGCCGTTGAGTTGAGCTGGCAGAGTCCTGTGCAGCGCGTTGCCGAGTTCCGCGTTGAGTATCGCCTCGACAACAACAACTGGCAGCGGATTAGCACGCAATCGCCTTCGGTGCGGCTGACCAGCTTGCGTGCCGGCAACCTGCAGGTTCAGATCCGTAGCGTCAACACCATCGGCGGCCTAAGTCCTGCTGCTGTCGCTGAGTTTGCACTGGTCGGCAAGCTTGAGCCACCTGGTAACGTGCAGAATCTCACCATTGAGCCGATCAGCGCCAATAGCGCACGGCTGCGATGGGACCAAACTGTTGACCTTGATGTGAAGACCGGCGGTCGTGTTCACATCAGGCACAGCAGCCTGACTGATGGCACCGCCACGTGGACCAATAGCGTTGACCTGATCCCCGCCAAGGCCGGCGCCGCTACTGAAGCGATCGTGCCATTGGTCGCTGGTGAAATCCTCGTCAAGTTCGAGGATGACGGAGGCCGCCAATCACCTGCAGAAGCCAGCGTTATCGTCACCGTACCTGATGCGCTCGGTTACCTGTCCGTTGAGGTGCGTCGTGAGGATCAGGACAGCCCACCATTTCAAGGCACCAAGACCGATTGCATTTATGACGCGGGCTTTGATGCGTTGACACTGGTTGGCTCCGGCCTGTTTGATGCAGAGCCAGATGTTGACGCCATCGCCAGCGTTGACTACCTCGGCGACATCGTTGATCAAGGTGAGTACACGTTCCCCAGCACC
>JACCDU010033234.1_pt1 | contig 29933 bp, 27 predicted proteins | sample 7446081 | NCBI WGS metagenome assembly JACCDU01 (sample SAMN15323447, study PRJNA562643) | freshwater metagenome | isolation source: river surface water | place: USA:Blue River Watershed | collected 2017-08-17
GCATTCCCGTTGAAAACGTCGACATCGTTCACGGCGATACCGGCCGCGTGCCTTTCGGCATGGGCACCTATGGCTCACGCTCTATTTCTGTGGGCGGCGCTGCACTCATGCGCGCCCTCGACAAAATTGAAGCCAAGGCCAAGAAAATTGCAGCCCACCTGATGGAAGCAGGCGATGCCGACATTGAGTTTGCCAATGGCGAATTCAGCGTCAAGGGCACCGACAAGAAAATTCCATTTGGCAGCGTTGCGCTCACCGCTTATGTGCCGCACAACTACCCCTTGGACAAGTTGGAGCCGGGCCTCAACGAAACGGCTTTCTACGACCCCACCAACTTCACTTTCCCAGCAGGCACTTACATCTGCGAAGTGGAGATTGACCCCCAAACAGGCGTCACCAAAATCGACAAGTTCACCGCAGTCGACGACTTCGGCACCATCATCAACCCCATGATTGTGGAAGGCCAAGTGCATGGCGGTTTGGTGCAAGGCATTGGCCAAGCGCTCATGGAAAACTGTGTGTACGACAAAGAAACCGGCCAACTCTTAACCGGCTCTTTCATGGACTACACCATGCCCCGTGCCGACGACTTCCCTCAGTTTGCCATTGGCCACGAGTGCACACCTTGCACCACCAATCCTCTGGGTACCAAGGGTTGTGGCGAAGCGGGCGCCATTGGCTCACCCCCATCTGTCATCAATGCCGTGCTAGACGCTTTGGCCCCATTGGGCGTCAAGGACTTTGACATGCCTGCGACGCCTCACCGCGTGTGGGAAGCCATTCAAGCCGCCAAGCATTAATTAGAAATTCGGAGAACTCAACATGTACGCATTCAAATACGAACGCCCTACCGCATTGGCAGATGCGCAAAAAGCAGCGCAAGCGGGTGGTCAAGTTTTGGCCGGTGGCCAAACCATGATCGCTGCCATGAAGCAGCGCCTGCAACAGCCAGAAACCTTGATTGACTTGGCCGCCATCAGTGGCTTGGCTGGCATCAAAAAGGACGGCAACAACATCGTGATTGGCGCCATGACACGCCACCAAGATGTGGCCGACAACGCCGATGTTCAGAAGAACATTCCAGGCCTGGCTTTATTGGCCAACAACATTGGTGACAAGCAAGTCCGTGCCATGGGCACTATTGGCGGCTCAGTGGCCAACAACGATCCTGCTGCTTGCTACCCCAGCGCCTTGTTGGCTTTGGGCGCCACCATCCAGACAGACAAGCGCACCATCAAGGCAGATGACTTCTTCCTGGGCATGTATGCCACCGCGTTGGATGCGGGCGAAATCATCACCTCTGTCATCTTCCCCATTCCCAGCAAGTCCGCCTATGCCAAATTCAACCAACCTGCCTCGCGCTTTGCGTTGGTGGGCGTGTTTGTGGCGCAAACCGCTGGGGGTGCCCGTGTGGCCATCACCGGTGCAGGCAATGGCGTGTTCCGCCATGCTGGCATGGAAGCCGCATTGACAAAAAGCTTTACCCCAGAAGCAGTAACCGGTGTCGCGGTAGACTCTACGGATCTCAATGCCGACCTGCACGCTTCAAAGGCCTACCGCGCTCACCTGATCACCGTGCAAACTCAAAGGGCGGTGAAACAGGCGAACGGATGACCGCAAAAGACACTTTCAAAACCATCGACGAACTTGCCCAAGCCTTAGAAGGCGTGGGCTATTTCGCGGAACGGCGGCTCATCACCGCCGTTTTTTTGAGCCTCAAATTAGAGCGCCCTCTTCTGCTAGAGGGTGAGCCTGGCGTGGGCAAAACCGAGTTGGCCAAGGCGTTGGCCAAAATTTTGGGACGCCCGCTCATTCGTTTGCAATGCTACGACGGCATGGAACAACGCGAAGCTTTGTACGAATGGAACCATGCGGCCCAATTGCTGCACATGCGTGCTGAAGCGTCTCAACCAGGGTCTGGTGCAAGCCCTGCAGACATTGAGCGAGAGGTGTACCAAAAACGTTTCTTGGTGAAGCGCCCATTGCTGGAAGCCTTGCAAACTGCAGCACCTGGCGCTCTGTTGTTGATTGATGAGGTCGATCGCGCCGACGAACCTTTCGAAGCGTTTTTGCTCGAATATCTGGGCGAATACCAAGTGAGCATTCCCGAACTTGGCACCATCAAAGCCGAAGTGGCCCCTGTGACCATTCTCACCAGCAACCGCACGCGCGATTTAAACGACGCGGTGAAACGCAGATGCCTTTACCAATGGATGGACTACCCTGACCGCGAGCGCGAACTGGCTGTGGTCAGATCCCAAGTGCCAGAGGCCAGCGCCCAACTCACCGAGCAAGTAGCCGAGTTTGTGGGCCGCCTTAGAAGCCAGCCCTTCTCCAGTGCGTTTCAACGCGCACCGGGCATTGCGGAGAGCGTGGAATGGGCCAAAGCCTTGGTAGCCTTGGACACCCTCACCCTCGACCCTGAAGTGGTGCAAGACACCGTCGGCATTTTGTTCAAGCAACGCGAAGACATTGCAGCCATCACACCTTTGTTGAACGATTTGTTGGCGCCTGCCCCGCCCGCGCTTTAAACATCAGGCTTTGTCATCATGCTATTGGGCGACGCGCGCAGCGGCAAACTCAGCGACAACATCACCGGCTTTGCACGCGCACTCAGGCGTGCAGGACTGCCCGTTGATGCCTCTCGCATCAGCTTGGCCATTGAGTCCTCTGGGCTGGTTGGCCTAGAGCGAAAAGACGATTTGGCAGCCGCATTGAAAGCCTGCCTGGTCAACCGGCAAGAAGACCTGGTGGTTTTCGATCAAATGTTTGCAGCATTTTTCAGAGACCCAGAGCTCACGCGCCAGCTTCTGTCGCAACTCTTACCCAAAGCCGCCGCGCCCTCACCCGGTGTTCCCCGCAAGTCAAGGGTGCAAGAAGCTTTGGCGGCCAAAAACAAACAAAATGACCCAGGCAAGCCCAAAGAAGATGAATTGAAGTTTGACGCGGCCATGAGCGCCAGCGACCGACAAAGGCTACAACAAGCAGACTTTCAAAGTTTGAGCGCCAGCGAGTTCAAGTTGGTTGAAAAATTGGCCAGAAAAGTGAAGCTGCCTCTGCCCAAAATTCAAGGACGCAGAACACGCACAGGAGGCCACGGCGATCGAATTCACTGGTCCAAAACCATGCAGATGGCAGCTCGGCAAGATGGCGATGTTTTGTCCTTGCCTCACCTGCAAAGAAAGCCACAGGCTTTGCCCTTGTTAATTTTGGTTGACATCTCTGGCTCCATGGAGCGCTATGCCCGACTTTTGCTGGCTTTTTTGCACCAAGCTACTCGGGGGGCTCCTAGGCAGGTTTATGCCTTTGGCACCGATTTGACCGACTTGAACCCCGCCTTCAAACTGCGCGATACCGACGACATGCTGTTTGCAGCCAGCCGTCAAATTCAAGATTTTGCAGGCGGCACACAACTTGGCAAATCACTTGCCCATTTCCGCTCGCATTTCGCCAAAAAACTCACTGGCAGACGCACAGTGGTGCTTTTAATCAGTGATGGTCTCGATACCGGCACGGCAGAAACGCTAGACTCGGAGCTTGTTTGGTTAAAACGACACACTCGGTCTTTGCTTTGGCTCAACCCTTTGCTTCGGTTTGATGGGTACGCTCCCATTGCAACAGGTGCCAGTGTGTTGAATCGCCATGTGGATGGCATGTTGGCCATTCACAATTTATCTCGTTTGGAAGAACTGGCGCAAGCCTTGACCAAGCTATTGAAAACGAATTAACGGAGAACACAAGATGGACATGCAAGGTCAACGCGTATTACACGTCACACAAGCACAAGCATGGGATGCCCTGAATGATCCCGAAATTTTAAAATCCTGCATCCCAGGATGCGACAAATTTGAGCTCACAGAAGCCAATGTTTACAGCGTGGGTGTGGCCATCAAAATTGGCCCTGTGTCTGCCAAGTTTTCAGGCAAGGTCACCCTGTCTGATATTCAAGCACCCAACTCCTATGCCCTGAATTTTGAGGCGCAAGGCGGCGTGGCGGGTTTTGGCAAAGGCGAATCGCAAGTGTCTTTGCACCCGCATGCCGAAGGTTGTGAACTGAAATACACCGTGCACTCCACCGTGGGTGGCAAATTGGCCCAATTGGGCCAGCGACTGATTGACGGCGCCGCCAAATCTTTGGCCGAAGATTTCTTCAAACGCTTTGACGAATCATTGCAAGCCAAATACCCCCAAACTGAAAGCACGCCAGTCACAAGCACACCCGAACCTGCCGCCGCTTCTGGCAGCGTCCCAAGCTGGGTCTGGCTCGCATTGTTGGTGGGCGCCGGCGCCGTTTGGTTCTTGGTGCGCTAATCTCTTTTCACTGCACAAGTTCAAAGCGTCATGGAAAACCTCGACATTGTGGTGTTGCGAACGCTCAAAGCCTGGCGTGAAGCTGGGCAGCGTGCGTTGCTCACCACCGTTGTCAGAACTTGGGGCTCTTCACCACGCCCTGTGGGCTCCATCATGGCTTTGTGCGAAACAGGTGCCGTGGTGGGCTCGGTGTCGGGTGGTTGCATTGAAGACGACCTCATTGCGCAGTACAGCAAAGCCAACGCCATCAGCGACAGTGCACCCCTGCGTTTGAAATACGGCATCAGCGCCGACGAAGCCCATCGCTTTGGCTTGCCCTGTGGCGGCACACTTGAATTGCTTTTGGAGTTCAACCCCGATGCAGCAAGCTTGGCTGAGCTGATTGCCATGCTCGAAAAAGGTCAACTCACCCAGCGCATGACCCAACTAAGCACAGGCTTTGTCACACTCAAAGCCAGCGATGCGCCCAGCGATCTGCACATTGACGAACATCAACTCATCAACACCTTTGGACCTGAATACCGCATGCTGCTCATTGGTGCCGGCCAAATGACCGAGTACTTGGCCACCATGGCTTTGTTCAATGGCTTTGCTGTCACGGTGTGCGATCCGCGCGAGGAGTACCGCGGTGCATGGTCGGTGGCAGGCGTGACAGTCAAGCACGACATGCCTGATGATCTGGTGACAAGTTTTCAACCTGACAGACGAAGCTGTGTGATTGCCCTCACCCACGACCCCAAGCTAGACGATTTGGCTTTGTTGGCCGCTTTGGAAACTGATGCGTTTTACATCGGCGCCATTGGCTCACGCCGAAACAACATTCTGCGTCAGCAGCGCATGATTGAACACTTCGATCAAACAGAAGAATCCTTGGCCAGGCTGCGCGGCCCCATTGGCATTTACATTGGCAGCAAAACACCTGCAGAAATTGCCGTCAGCATCATGGCCGAAGTGTTGGCTGTTAAAAATGGCGTGCCCTTGCCGCGCGACATGGATGTGGCGCATGCCAAAAACACCCACGAGGGGCCACCCATCGACCCCTCGGCACCTGTGTGCTTTACGGGCCGCTAATTGAGTCCATCAAGTGAGCTCTCAAAGCTCACTTACTTGTTGGCATTTGGAAAGAACACCGACTCTCCGCCAATTTTGTAGGTGGCAATCGTTGCTTGGCCATTGGCTGAAACAATCCAGTCCACAAACTTTTGCGCATCAGCTTGTTTCACATGCGCGTGCTTGGCGGGGTTGACGACCATCACACCGTATTGGTTGAACAGCTTGGCATCCCCTTCCACCAAAACTTTCAAGTCCGCACGGTTTTTAAAGTTTAACCAAGTCCCGCGATCGGTCAACACATAGGCGCCTTTAGAGGCACCGATGTTCAAGGCCGGACCCATGCCGCAACCACACTCTTTGTAGCCCGAGCCTTTTTGCGCGCTCAATGCCGCTTGAGTCCAGAAGCGCAATTCAGCCGCGTGTGTACCGCTCTTGTCGCCCCTAGAAACAAAAGCCGCGTTGCTGGCTGCGATTTTTTTCAAGGCCGCCACAATGTCATTGCCTTTGATATTGGCTGGATCGGCTTGCGGGCCCACCACCACAAAGTCGTTGTACATCACTGGAAAACGCTTCACACCAAAGCCGTCAGCTACAAACTTTTCCTCTGCCACTTGGTCGTGCACAAACACCACATCGGCATCGCCGCGTCGGGCCATGTCCAAAGCTTGCCCTGTGCCCAATGCCACCACCTTGATGTCAATGCCTGTGGCCTTTTTAAACGCCGGCAACAAATGGCCAAACAGACCCGATTGCTCGGTGGACGTGGTTGAGGCCATCACCATAGACTGCGCCATGCTTTGCACACTGAGTGCGCCTAAAGCAAGGCCTAACACCATGGCACGCAACCATGGCTTTGGGCATTTTTGTTTCTCAATTGTTGTCATGAAATTTCTCCTTGGAGAAATAAAAAAGCCTGTTGGCTGTGCTGTTTCAAACAATCAGCATTGAAAAAATCTGCGGTCGGCAAGTCCGCCAAAATGCGACCTTGCTCGATGTAAATCACCCGACTGGCCCAACGTTTCACTTGCCCTAAGTTGTGACTTGCAAAAATCAAAGTCATCGGTGTGGGCTTGTCATTGGGCGCAATCATTTGTTGCACCAGCGCTTCAATTTCTCGTTTGGCAGGCGGGTCTAAGCTGGCTGTGGGTTCATCCAAAAAAAGCAGCTCAGGCTTTTTGGCCCAAGCTCTGGCCAATGCCAAGCGCTGCTGCTGACCACCCGACAAAGTGGCTGCACTTTGTAACTTCACACCCGCCAAGCCCACCACCGACAAAGCCTCCAGCGCGCGCGCTTTGGCTTGTTGCCAACCCAAGCCCAAACTGCGGTCTAACCACAAACCCAGCGCCACGTTGTTCCAACTGCTGGTTCGCAACATGTGAGGTCTCTGAAACAACATGGCTTGCCTGCACACAGCCAATTGCAATTGACCTTCCGAAATGCGATGCAAACCGTTCAAGACCCGTAGCAAGGAGCTTTTGCCAGAACCATTCGAGCCAATCAGAGCCACTTGCTCACCAGCTTGGATGGTGAGGGTTACATCGCTCAAGGCTTGCACATGTCCCAGCCTTAAGTTCACCTGCTTCAATGAAATGAGAGCAGTCATGTCACCCACCCCCGCAAACTGGTAGGCTTAGATTGCTGATGACGGTCTTGCCAATGTCTGAAAAGCGCCAGCAACACATTCAAACAACCCACAATGGCCAACAGCACAATGCCAAGTGCCAAGGCCAGAGGCAAATCGCCCTTGCTGGTTTCAAGCGCAATGGCCGTGGTCATCACCCGCGTGAAGCCTTCAATGTTGCCACCCACAATCATCACGGCACCTACTTCGGAAATAGCACGTCCGAAACAAGCCACCACCACCGTGAGCAAGGCAAAGCGCTCGTTCCAAGCCAACAACAAACACCGCAGCAAATTGCCAGCCCCCAAGGACCGCCATTGCTCGCCGTGCGCGGCGTCCACATCCTCGACCACTTGTCGGCTGAGGGCTGCTGCCACCGGCACCACCAACACCACTTGGGCCAGAACCATGGCTTTGAAGCTAAACAGCCAGCCCAAAAAACCCAAAGGCCCGGTGCGTGACAACAGCAAGTAAATGACCAAGCCCACCACCACAGATGGCAGGGCCAACAAGGTGTTGAGCACCGTGAGAAGCATCGACCTGCCTGGAAAGCGCGACACTCCCAAGTAAGCACCCAAAGCGATGCCAATGCCGCAGCCAATCAAGCAGGCGGTCGCACTGACGCCCAGCGATCTGCCTGCAATGCTCAAAAGGCCAAGGTCCAAAGACGCAATGAGTTCAAGCGCGGTGAACGCGCTGTCTGAAAAAGTATTCATAAAATTTAAAACTTGCGCCGATGCTAGCCGTTTTAAATACCCTGAACTACGCGGGTGTTCCGCTATGAAATGCGGTGCATAAGCACAAGCCCAAGCAAGCTGGCCATGAACCCTGCCCTAAATGAGGCACACTTGAGCCGTGCCAAAAATTGAACTCTCCTACAGTTGGGGGCCCGAGCCCTCAAGCCCTTCTACCCCCGATGTTTTGAAGCAGCGGCCACAGGCTTTGCTGCGCAACCCCCTCATGGACTTGCTACAGGCCGTTCGTGAAAAGGGCTCCATCGCCGCCGCGGCCAAATCTCTGGGGTTGTCTTATCGTCACGTTTGGGGTGAACTGAAAAAATGGGAACAGCGCCTTAACCAAAACCTAATCGTTTGGGAAAAAGGCATGCCGGCAGAACTGTCCGAATTTGCCAGCAAACTGCTTTGGGCAGAACGCCAAGCCCAAGCCCGTTTGGCTGCGCCCATTGAATCGCTCATGGCCGAAATTGAGCGAACCTTTGCTGTCGCCTTTGACCCGCAAGTCCACTTACTCACCCTCTACGCAAGCCACGACGATGCGCTGGTTCGTTTGCGAGAGTCTGCAACGCAAAATGCCCTGCACCTTGACATTCGTTTTTGCGGCAGTGTGGATGCCATTCGCGCCTTGAACGAAGGTCGCTGTGAAATCGCTGGTTTTCACACGCTGGCTCAGCCCAACGGAAAAAGTCTGTCCGCAGAAACTTACAAGCCTTTGCTCAAACCAGGCCAGCACAAACTGATTGGTTTTGCCAAACGCACCCAGGGCTTGTTGGTCAAGGCCGGCAACCCTTTGAATGTGCAATCCTTGCAAGATGTGGTGAATGGTCGGTTTCGGTACGTCAACCGAGGTCTGGGCACTGGGACGCGGCTGTTGTTAGACGAACTGCTGATCAACCAAGGCATCAAGCCCGAGCAACTTCAGGGCTATGACAGACAAGAGCTGTCTCACAGTGCTGTGGCCACCAGAATTGCATCGGGCCAAGCCGACGCAGGCCTGGCCATCGAGAGTGCCGCCCTGGCTTGTGGCCTTGATTTCATTCCCTTGGCCACTGAGAACTATTGGTTGGCATGCCTTAAAAGCGCCCTGGATTCGCCCCCCGTTTTGGCTTTGAGAGATCACTTGGTCTCGGCAGCTTGGCAACACTGCTTGCAAGACATGCCTGGTTATCAGCCTAATCAGTCGGGTCGGGTTCAATCGCTTCGACAAGAACTGCCGTGGTGGAACCTCAAGCCGCGCAAACAGCCTTCGGCAACACCTTCAAAATAGCCTTCATTGATTAAGGCCATTTCCCAAGTGAAGCGCAGGGAAAACCCGCGGAAAAGTGAGATTTAAATTTCCTACAATAGTGAACATGACTGTAAGCAGTCTTCAGTGTCGCTTTGGCGTCCTGAATTCATCAACCTAGACTTCCGGAGTGAACCCCATGGATCGTCGTTCCCTAATTAAAAATGCCGGTATTGCTGGCGTCTTGGCCGCAGGTACAGCCCCGGCCATTATTCACGCTCAAGCCACACTGCGCTGGCGCTGTGCATCGAGCTTTCCCAAATCGCTCGACACATTGTTCGGTGTTTGCGACGTGTTTGCTAAAAAAGTGAGCGAATTGTCTGGCGGCAAGTTCACCATCACCACCCACGCTGCTGGCGAATTGATGCCTGCATTTGGCGTGCTCGACGGCGTGTCCAACGGTACCGTTGAAATGGCCAACACTGCGCCTTACTACTTCTTCGGTAAAGATCCAACATATGCAATGGATTGCGCCATTCCTTTCGGCCTGAACGCTCGTCAAATGAACGCTTGGATGTACGAAGGTAACGGGTTGAAGCTTTTCCGTGAGTTCTACGCCAAAGTGGGCATCGTCAACTTCCCGATGGGTAACACAGGCGTTCAAATGGGCGGCTGGTATCGCAAAGAGATTAAATCTTTGGCCGACATGAAGGGTCTGAAATTCCGCGTTGGCGGTTTCGGCGGTAAGGTTTTGGAACCTCTAGGCGTTGTGCCCCAAAACATTCCTGGCGGCGAGATTTATCAAGCTCTGGAAAAAGGCACCATCGACGCAGCCGAGTGGGTGGGCCCTTACGATGACCAAAAATTGGGTCTGAACAAAGTGGCGCCTAACTACTACTTCCCTGGTTTCTGGGAAGTGGGTCCACAGTTGGCTTTGTACGTCAACCAAAAGGCTTATGACGGTTTGTCAAGCGAGTACAAGGCCATCATTGAATGTGCCTCTACCTACGCTGGCACCGACATGATTGCCAAGTACGACTATAAAAACCCAGCAGCGTTGAAGACCCTCATTGGTCAAGGCGCCAAATTGCGCGCATTCCCCCGCGACGTGATGGAAGCTGCTTTCAAGTCTTCACAAGAAGTTTACTCAAACTTGAGCAACACCAACCCTGAATGGAGAAAGATCTATGCAGATTACTCCAACTACCGTCGCGAAGCCAATCAGTGGTTCAGCTTGGCTGAATCAAGCATGAACAACTTCATGGAACGCCAGAAGCTGTAATCAAACTGGTCTGCCCTCAAAAGCAGCTTTTAACCAGTCCAACAAAAAACCCGCCAAGGCGGGTTTTTTGTTGTCTGCATTCAGTACATCAGGGCTTCTTAGCCGGGTCATCCTTCATGGACTCCATGAGAGCCTTCACGGGATCAACCTGATCGCCTTGATTCTCTGTTTTTTCAGCCTCATTTGCTTGGGCGTCTGATTCCTGACGCATTTGCATCATGACGGCTTCTGCGTCCACGACAGGCTCTTTGCTACCGCCAGTAGATACGATCCCTGGGAAAGCAATGATCAGGGCCACCATGATCAATTGAATGATCACGAAGGGCACAGCACCCCAATAGATCTGTTCAATGGTGATTTTCTTGATAGGCTTCTTAGTGACCCTGTCGATGTAGTCTTCGCTTGGCGCCACACTGCGCAAGTAGAACAATGCAAAACCGAAAGGTGGGTGCATGAACGAGGTTTGCATGTTCACGGCCAACAACACCCCGAACCAAACCAAGTCAATGCCAATCTTTTCAGCCACTGGGCCAATGAGCGGGATGATGATGAATGCCAACTCGAAGAAGTCTAAAAAGAAGGCCAAGATGAACACCAAGATGTTTACCACAATCAAAAAGCCCAATTGGCCGCCAGGCAAGCCGGTCAACAAATGCTCCACCCAAATGTGGCCATCGACACCCTGGAATGCCAAGCTGAAAACAGTGGCGCCAATGAGAATGAACAACACAAAGCATGACAGCTTCATGGTGGAGTCCATGGCCTGACGCATGAGTTTCATATCAATGCGATTGCGCGCCAAAGCCATAACCAGGGCACCCACAGCACCCATCGCACCACCTTCGGTAGGCGTTGCAATTCCCAAGAAAATGGTACCCAGCACCAAGAAAATAAGCGCCAAAGGTGGAATAAGCACAAAGGTCACGCGCTCGGCCATATTGGACAACAAGCCCATCTTGGCGACTTTGTTGATGACGGCGACAAAGAAGGCAATGCCCACACCAACACACATGGACACCACGATGGTTTCATCGGTAGGCGTTGTGTCTGGCAGCCATTTGGCAAAGCCAATGGCTGCTGCAACGGAAATCAGGGTGAGAATGGTCAGAGACCGAAGACCTGAAGCGCCATCGGCTTCTTTGATGGTGCGCGCTTCGGTTGGCAAAGCTGGCACCCATTGGGGTTTGATGAAACTGATAAGGAGAATGTAGCCCACATACAGGCCGGTCAGAACAAAGCCTGGAATGAAAGCGCCCTTATAGAGGTCACCCACACTTCGACCCAATTGGTCGGCCAACACAATCAAAACCAAAGAAGGCGGAATGATTTGCGCCAAGGTGCCAGAAGCTGCAATGACGCCACCCGCGATGCGCCGATCGTAACCATAACGCAACATGATGGGCAAAGAAATAAGGCCCATCGAAATAACAGAAGCCGCCACCACACCGGTTGTGGCCGCCAACATGGCACCCACAAAAATCACGGCATAGGCCAAGCCACCTCGAATGGGGCCAAACAATTGGCCAATGGTGTCCAGCAAGTCCTCCGCCATACCTGAACGCTCCAGGATCAAACCCATGAAGGTAAAGAACGGAATGGCCAGCAAGGTGTCGTTTTGCATGATGCCAAACATGCGAAGTGGCAAGCTTTGCAAGAAGGTGGCTTGAATCACGCCCAACTCAACACCCACAAAGCCAAAGAACAAGCCGCAAGCAGCCAAGGAAAATGAAACCGCATAACCGAACATCAAAAAGATGATCAGCGACACGAACATGATGGGCGCCATGTTGGCGATCAGAAATTCAGTCATTTTTGGGCTCCCATTTGGGCCGCTTCACGGGCAGCAACTTCTTTTTGCAACAAGAATTCTGCAAACTCTTCTTCAGGGGTTTTAACGCCCAGCTTTTTGGTGGGATCGGGAATCATGCCTTGCAAGAATGCAAACCGCTTAATAAGTTCAGAGACAGCTTGAATGCCCAAAAACAACAAGCCCAAAGGCAACATGGCAAGCACGGGCCAGCGAATCAAGCCACCAGCGTTGGAAGACATTTCCTTGGTCACGAAAGCGTTGATGACCAAAGGCATGGCCAAATTAATGATGTAGATGACAAAAGGAATGAGGAAAAAGCAGATACCCGCAATGTCAATCCAAATTTGAGTGCGCTTGGAAAAACGGCCCGACACAACGTCAATTTTCACGTGCTCTTGTCGCAACAGGGTGTAGCCAGCAGCCAGCATGAACACTGCTGCAAACATGTACCACTGCACTTCCAAGAAAGCATTGGAGCTAAGGTTGAAAGCTTTGCGAGAAATGGCATTGCCTGCACTGATCAGCACCGAGAAAAGCACCAACCAAGCGACCCACTTGCCAACCCACTCACTGAATTGGTCTATCCTTTTGGACAGGGACAACAAAGAATCCATATTGACTCCAGGAAAAAATAACAACCACTGATTGTAAAAAAAAACAAAATAGCCTTGGAAGGGGTTTACCCTTCAAGAAACATCAGGCCTTGGGATCCGATGCCGGCCACTTCTGAAGAATTGACTGTTGTATGCCGGGTACATCCAAGCCATGAAGCGCCATCAACTTGGCTGGATCACCGTGCTCAACAAACTCATCGGGAAGCCCCAATGATAACAAGGGCTTGAGGATGTTGGCCTTTTGCATGAACTCCCCCACTGCACTGCCTGCTCCGCCCATCACACAAGCGTCTTCCAAGGTCACAAAGCGCTCGTGGCTGGCGGCCATTTGCAGCAGCATGTCCGTGTCCAGCGGCTTGGCCCAGCGCATGTTGACCACAGTGGCATTGAGTTTTTCAGCCACGGCCAATGCAGGGTAAAGCAAGGTGCCAAATGCCAAAATACAGAGGCCTTGGCCCTGTCGGCGTAGCTCCGCCTTGCCAAAAGGCACCGTTTCAAGGTCGGAGCCAGCATCGACGCCCACACCGGCGCCGCGAGGGTAACGCACCGCCACCGGATGGTTTTGAGCAAATGCCGTGCTTAACAGCAATCGACATTCGCGTTCATCGCTGGGACAAGCCACAGACACATTGGGAATGCAACGAAGGTAAGCAATGTCGTAAGCGCCAGCATGCGTGGCCCCATCGGCACCCACCAAGCCCGCTCTGTCTAGGGCAAACACCACAGGCAGGTTTTGCAAAGCCACATCGTGAATCAACTGGTCGTAGCCGCGCTGCAAAAACGTCGAGTAAATGGCAACCACGGGTTTGAGGCCCTCGCAGGCCAAGCCAGCCGCAAAGGTGACCGCATGCTGCTCGGCAATGCCCACGTCGTAATAACGGCCTGGAAAGCGCTTGTGAAACTCCACCATGCCAGAGCCCTCGCGCATGGCCGGCGTGATGCCCACCAGACGTTTGTCGGCGGCGGCCATGTCGCACAGCCATTGGCCAAAAATATGCATGAAAGCTGGCTTGGCGGGCTTCGTGGCAGGCACCAAGCCCACTTTGGGATCAAACTTGCCAGGGCCGTGGTAGTTCACTGGATCTTCTTCGGCCAGCCGGTAGCCCTGCCCTTTTTTGGTAATCACATGCAAGAACTGAGGGCCTTTCAAGTGCTTGATGTTTTCCAAAGTAGGAATGAGGGAATCTAAATCGTGGCCATCGATGGGGCCGATGTAATTGAAACCAAATTGCTCGAACATGGTGGCTGGCACCACCATGCCTTTGGCATGCTGCTCAAAGCGTTTGGCCAATTCAAAAAGAGGTGGCGCACCTTTCAGGACATTCTTGCCCATGTTTTTGGCGGTGGAGTAAAAGCGCCCGCTCATGAGCTGCGCCAAGTAGCGGTTCAGCGCCCCAACGGGTGGACTGATCGACATGTCGTTGTCATTCAAAATGACCAACAATTTGCAATCTTCAATGCCTGCGTTGTTCATGGCTTCAAAGGCCATGCCCGCTGTCATAGCACCATCGCCAATGACGGCAATGGCATGACGTGACTCGCCTTTCTGGCGCGCCGCAATGGCCATGCCCAAAGCCGCCGAAATGCTGGTGGACGAGTGCGCTGTGCCAAAGGTGTCGTATTCACTTTCGTCACGGCGAGGAAACCCAGACAGGCCGCCCAATTGGCGAAGCGTTGGCATGCGCTCGCGCCTGCCCGTCAAAATTTTGTGCGGATAAGTTTGGTGGCCCACATCCCACACGATGCGATCTTCGGGGGTGTTGAACACATAGTGCAGGGCCACTGTGAGCTCCACAGTGCCCAAATTGGAGCTGAGGTGCCCGCCTGTTTGAGACACATTGTCTAGAACACACTGCCGCACGTCTGCGGCCAAGCGGGGTAAGTCGCCGCGCTGTAGTTTTCGAAGGTCAGCGGGAGAGTGAATCGATTCAAGCATGTTTAATTTTTCCGTTGCACCACTTGCGTGGCCAATGCGCGCAAAGCCGCTGTGGCCGTGGTGTTCAAGCCGCTGGCATCAAGCGCTGCCAGGGATTCTGCGTAAAGCTTGTTGGCCAACTGCTCGGCTTGCGCCAAGCCCATCAGCGACACATAGGTGGGCTTGTCGGCCGCGGCGTCCTTGCCTGCTGTTTTGCCCAAAGTGGCAGAGTCTGAGGTGACATCCAAAATATCGTCGACCACTTGAAAAGCCAAGCCCAGGGCCTGTGCATATTGTGTGAAGGCATCAAAAATCAGGCTTGAAGGTTTGCCAGCACTGACCGCACCCAACTGCACACTGCAAAGAAGCAATGCACCCGTTTTCAGGCGATGCATTTGACGCAGTTGGGTTTCGTTCAAGGGCAAGCCCACGCTGGCCAAATCGATGGCCTGACCGCCTGCCATGCCTTGGTAGCCTGAAGCCCGAGCCAACAAAGACACCTGGGCGGCCTGAACGCCAACATCGGTGCTACCGTCTTGAGGCGTTAAAAACTCAAATGCCAAAGCCTGCAAAGCATCACCCGCTAGCAGGGCCTGCGCTTCGCCATATTTCACATGCACTGTGGGTTTGCCTCGGCGCAACACGTCGTTGTCCATGCAGGGCATGTCATCGTGAACCAAGGAATAAGCATGGATCAATTCAACGGCACAGGCGGCTCGCAGTGCGGCCAAGGAACTGGGCTGATCGGAGACTGTGGCGGCCTCCAAATCTACGCCAACAGCTTCCGCCGCTGCCAGCACCAACAAGGGTCTGAGTCGCTTGCCGCCATCCAAAACTGCATAGCGCATGGCTTGTCCTAAACTTGCGGGCGCGTGGGCATCAATGCCTTGCTTGAGGACTTGCTCGACTTGGGTCAGTCGCTCTTCTGACCAAGCCTTGAAATCAAATTGGTTTGAATTGAAAGAGCTCATGCACCATCCCAAGGTTTCAGGGTCCCCTCATCCAACACATTGATTTGGTTTTCAATGGCCGCCAATCTTTCGCGGCAATAAGCCAGAAGGCTGGCACCGCGTTGGTAGTGGCTTAACAATTGATCAAGGGGTAGCTGGCCCGATTCCAATTTGGCCAACAATTGCTCCAACTCTTGAACCGCCTCTTCATAGCTGGCGGGCAGCGCCTGTTCGGCCGGTGCTTTGTCTGGTGAAGATGTGGCTTTGGGCATGGCTGATTTGTATCTAAAGGAGGTCATTTTAGGTCGACTTCAGCCCAATTTTGCTGGCCTGAGGGTACAATCCCGAATTCATCGCGGGCTTAGGTCCGTTTTTTTCGCGTCAGAGCCTTCGGGTTCACGCATTGTCCCTGCCCCTTCATAGGGGGAGTCTCTAGGTCAGGTCACCCATGTCTGATTTAAGTCTTCAACTGCAGCAGGCCGCAAGCCAACTACCAGTTTCAAGCTATTTTGATGAAGCGCTGTTTCAGCGCGAGCTGAAAACCATTTTTCAGCAAGGTCCGCGTTATGTCGGCCATCAATTGTCCGTTCCCGAGATCGGGGACTACCATGCCTTGCCCCAAGAAGCAGGTGGGCGGGCATTGGTTCGCTCCCATCAAGGCGTCGAGTTAATCTCCAACATTTGCAGGCATCGCCAAGCGGTGATGTTGCAAGGGCGAGGCTCTCTTCACACACAGCAAAAAGGCAGTGCCGGCGGCAACATTGTGTGCCCATTGCACCGCTGGACTTACGCCCCTCAAGGTCAGCTTTTGGGCGCCCCGCATTTTGCACAAGACCCCTGCCTGAATCTCAAAAACTATCCGCTGCGCGAGTGGAACGGCTTGTTGTTTGAAGACAATGGCCGTGACATTGAAGCCGACTTGGCCAACATGGGCCCTCGAGCCGCTTTGGATTTCACAGGCTTCAAGCTCGATCATGTGGAGTTGCACGAGTGCAACTACAACTGGAAAACTTTCATCGAGGTTTACCTTGAGGACTACCACGTAGAGCCCTTCCACCCCGGCCTTGGGAACTTCGTCACTTGCGACGACCTGAGCTGGCAATTCAAAAAAGAGTTTTCAGTGCAAACCGTGGGCATTGCCAACCGCTTGGGCAAAGCTGGCAGCCCCGTCTATGAGCGCTGGCAAAAGCAACTCATGCAATATCGCCAAGGTGCGGTGCCCGAGTACGGCGCCATCTGGCTCACCTACTATCCCCACATCATGGTGGAGTGGTATCCCCATGTGCTCACAGTCTCTACGCTGCATCCCATCAGCCCTGAAAAAACGCTGAACATGGTGGAGTTTTATTACCCCGAAGAAATCGTTGCATTTGAACGTGAATTCGTCGAAGCGCAAAAAGCCGCTTACATGGAAACATGCATCGAAGACGACGAAATTGCAGAGCGCATGGACGCTGGTCGCAAAGCCCTCATGCAACGAGGCGACAACGAAGTGGGGCCCTATCAAAGCCCCATGGAAGACGGCATGCAACACTTCCACGAGTGGTACCGCAACAAGATGAACGCAACGACCACCCCAGCTTCAAGCGACTAAAGGGCATGCAAGCACTCTGGATGGTATTGGCTTCGCTGTTTTTCTCCATCATGAGTGTGTGTGTGAAGTTTGCAGCGACTTACTTCAGTACCTTTGAGCTGGTTTTCTATCGCGGTGCCATAGGCGCTGTGCTCATGGCCATTGCTTGTCAGCGCAAAGGCATTTCTCTTCAAACCACCGTGCCCAAAATGCACACTTGGCGCGCCTTCACGGGGGTGGTTTCTTTGGCCGCTTGGTTTTATGCCATTGCTTATCTGCCCTTGGCCACGGCCATGACCTTGAACTACATGAGCGGCATTTGGGTTGCCGCCTTTTTGGTGGGCGCCACGCTTTGGCAAGGCAAGCGCCACGATGTGATGCGACAGTTTCCTGTGATGATCACGGTGGTCATCAGCTTTCTGGGTGTGGTCATGATCCTCAGGCCCACCATCGAGCAAGACCAAGTGCTTGCTGGATTGGTTGGCTTAGCCTCCGGCATGATTGCGGCCATGGCTTACATCCAAGTGGCTGAGCTTGGCAGACAAGGCGAGCCCGTTGAGCGCACTGTGTTTTATTTTTCATTGGCAGCCGCAGCGTCGGGGGCAATGGTCATGCTTTTCACGGGCACCAGCGAATGGGTATGGCCACATGCATGGCTGCTGTTGCCCATCGGCATTTTGGCCGCACTGGGCCAATGGTGCATGACCCGCGCCTACAACGATGGCGCCACCATGGTGGTCGCCAACTTGCAATATTCAGGCATTGTTTTTTCAGCCTTGTTCGGTTTGTTTTTGTTTGGCGATCAAATACCTTGGATGGGTTGGGCCGGAATAGGTATCATTATTCTGAGCGGCATTGCTGCTACCGCTCTCCAAGAACAAAGCTTGAGAAAAGCCCCAGCTTAAGAACATTGAAACGAAGAACCTTGAAACGGAAAGAACGCACATGTACACCACCTTGATCTCTGCAGAACAACTCAAGACTCTGCAAGCTTCGGGACAGCCTCTGATGGTTTTCGATTGCAGTTTTGAGTTGATGAAACCTGAAATGGCCGACATCATGTTCTCCAGCGTGCGAATTCAAGGCGCCCAACAAGCGCACCTCGATCGCAACCTCAGCAGCCGCGATGGCTCCGGCGTGAATGGCGGACGCAACCCCCTGCCCGCCAGAGAGACTTTAGCTGCATGGCTGGGTGGCTTGGGTTTTCAAAACAACATGCAGGCCGTGGTTTATGACCGAAATGGCGCCAATTACTGTGGTCGTCTTTGGTGGATCTTGAAGTGGCTCGGACACGATGCCGTGGCCGTCTTGAATGGTGGCTTGCAGGCATGGCAAGCGGCGGGCGGCGCTGTTGAATCGGGCGCACTAACGGCCAAGGCCAAGCCCACGCCATCGAGTCAATTTGAATTGAAACCTGCGCTGCGTGAATGGATGAGTGCGTCCCAGTTGGCGCCTCGAGTCGGCCACTCTGATGTAACCCTCATCGACGCCAGAAGCGCTGTGCGTTTTCGCGGCGAAGTGGAACCCATCGACCCTGTTGCGGGTCACATCCCTGGTGCATTGAACAGGCCCTTTGGCGAGAACTTAGACGCCAATGGTTTTTTCAAATCTGCTGAAGTGCTTCGGGCTGAATTTGAAAAACTGTTGGCTGGTCGAAAGCCAGAAACCGTGGTGCATTACTGTGGCAGCGGTGTTAGCACGCTGCCCAATTTGTTGGCCATGGAATTGGCAGGCTTGGGCGCGACGCGTTTGTACCCTGGCAGCTGGAGCGAGTGGAGCGGCACACCTGGCTTGCCCTGTGCCAAGTCTTAAAACCCCATCAGCGCTTGAGGGCGTCAGTGATAGGCGAAGGAGTGAGCCAAGGTGCTCACGCCACTGACCAACGCAATGCCCGACACCAGCCACACAATTTGGGCGGCAGTCTCGCGAGAGCTCAGTCGTTTTTGAAGTTGCGGAATGAGGTCGGCCAAGGCCACATAAATGAAGCTGCTGCTTGCAATGGCCAACATATAAGGCAAGATGCCATGCAACTGCTCTAGCAGTGCGAACCCTGCAACGCCGCCCAAGGCCGTGATAGCGCCTGCCATCGACACCTTGAGCACAGCAGTTTGTCGGCTTTTGGAGCCCTCACGCAACACCACCAAATCACCCATGTGATGCGGCACTTCGTGGGCCAGAACGGCCAAGGCCGCCACAATGCCCAAACGCAAGTCAACCAAAAAGGCCGAAGCAATCAAGATGCCATCGCCAAAACAGTGCACGCTGTCGCCCGCCAAAATGGTCCAACTGCCGGGAACAGCCTTGGCATGGTGGGCGTGATGGTGATGCGCATGCTCTGAGTGATGAGGGTGGTCATCATGGTGGGTATCACTTTGGCCATGACTGTGATCATGCTCCCCATGTTGATGTTCCCCATGGTGATGTTCATGTCCGTGGTGCCATAACTCAGCTTTGTCGAGTAAGAAAAAAAACAGCAAGCCAAACAGCAAGGTGACAAACAAATTGTGCGGCTCAACTCCTGCTTCGAAGGCTTCGGGCAAGAGGTGCAGGAACGCCGTGGCCAACAAAGCGCCAGCCGCCAAGCTGAGCATGTGCTGGGTATACCGGCTGACCACACCAAAACTAAGCCATGCTGCCAACCAAACACTGCCAATACCAGCAGCCAAGGTTCCCAACAAAATTGCCAATAAAGTCATTCAAATTTCCACCCAAGTTTCAGCAACTCAGGCGACTGTGCAAAAGCATGATTATGCCTGTCGCCATCTGTGGGGAATTTCAAGCCAGTTCAACGGGTCTATGATCTAAGAAATTCCATGTTTCCTCTTCAAAAATCACCGACTATGTCTGCAACTTCAAATCGACTGAAAATTGGCATTTCAGCCTGCTTTTTTCACCCCAACGAAGAGCGCTCCCTTTTCAAGGGCAAAACGCTGCAATACATCGAGCAGTCGGTGGCGCACTGGATCATGTCTCAAGGCGACCTGGCGGTCATGATTCCTTCGCCAGAAGGCAACACCCAAAAAGGCGATGTGCAACTTGATCACTATGCAGAGTGGCTGGACGCACTGGTCTTGATGGGTGGCAGCGACGTCTGGCCAGGCAGTTATGGCGAAACCGCCCTAGACCCGCGCTGGGAAGGTGACCGCATTCGAGATCAATACGACAAGGGGCTGATCGATGCGTTTGTGAAAGCGGGAAAACCAGTTTTGGGCATTTGCCGCGGGCTCCAAATCATCAACGTGGCTTTTGGTGGCACCTTGTACCAAGACATTGCCACACAACGGCCTGAAGCCCTCGTGCACCGCGACGCAGACCTGTACGACGGCAATTTTCATGACGTGCAATTTGTAGCCAACAGCCAATTGTCCAAACTGCTGGGAGGTGCTTTATCGGCCAAGGTCAATAGCATTCACCATCAAGGCATCAAAGACTTGGCGCCCCAATTTGACATAGAGGCCTATTGCCCCCATGACCGAATTCCAGAGGCCATCCGTCTGCAAGGCAAGGCCTATGTGGTCGCCATTCAGTGGCATCCCGAGTTTCACCATGCAGCTCAAGGCACATTGGACGACCGCCCCATCTTGCAAGATTTTTTGAACGTAGCGCGATCGAGAAAGTCTAAGTCAAGTTAAAAATCAACAGGCATTCAAAACTGCGTGGGCCAACACGCAGGCTGCATCCACAGTCATGTGCTTTGCGGCAATGGCCTGTACCACTTGATGCGGAGAGAGTAGGCTGAACTCAGCCACTTCGCCATCTTGGTTCACAGGTTTCACATCAGCTGGTATCAACAAGTTGTAGACCCACAGAGTTTCATAGTGCCATCCGCGGGGCACGGATCTGCAGGTAGTCACTTGGCCTTGCGCAACAGCGCTAAGCGCCAGCGCCTCCGACAAGCCGGCTTCTTCTGCCATTTCGCGCACGCCACAGCTTTGTAAAGACTCTCCCACCGTCAAGCCGCCTGCGGCCATGTTGTCCAGCATGCCAGGGTCAGTGGCCTTGTCCAAGGACCGGCGTCCACACCACATGTAGCCATCTTCGGTGAAACCGTTGACATGCACGGCATGCGCTCGCAAACCAAAAAAACGGTAAGCGGCACGTTCCATTTCAAACGCGGCAACCAGCTTGTCGGCGGGCTCAATGTGATGGCCGTTGTCCAATATCACTTCATCGGACCAATAGCTGAACTTTTCATTGCGCCAGCCCGTGACATGACCAAGCTCACGCAACTCAGCGGCCAACTTGGCCAGCGCCAAGCTTCTTGAGGCATGCGTTTTTTCAGGGGTGTCCCAACGCAGACCCTGCGGCTCTGTGTGCCAGTCATGACGCAAACTCAACAGCGCCTTGGCATGCTCTGGCTTGAAGTAACCCGTGGGTGTAGCGGTATCGCCCAAATACCAAGGCACGGCATCTTCGGGCAAGGCTTGCATGGCTTCTTGCAAGCACAACTGCAAAACTTGCCGTTCGGCATCGCTCAAAGCGTTTTGAAATTTTCGAATGCTGTTCTTCATGGGATCTAACTCAAGGCCTGCATTGCTCTAGCTGAGTGAGGCTTTAGTGAGCCTGATCCCAATTCAAACCGACACCCACCTCTGCCAACAAAGGCACTTTGAGTTCAGCCACATCGGCCATCCATTTGGGCACCGCGACTTTGAGCCATTCCACTTCATCTTCGGGCACTTCAAAGACCAATTCATCGTGCACCTGCATGATCACTTTGGTTCTGCGCTGTTCTTGGTCAATGCCCGCTTGCACGGCAATCATCGACAGCTTGATCAAATCGGCTGCAGTGCCTTGCATAGGCGCATTGATAGCGGCACGTTCTGCGCCAGCACGCCTAGGACCATTGGGCGAGTTGATTTCTGGCAAATACAAACGACGGCCAAAAACGGTTTCCACGTAGCCTTGCGATTTGGCTTGCTCGCGAGTTTCGTCCATATAGCGCTTGACACCTGAAAAACGTTGGAAGTAGCGCTCGATGTAATTTTTAGCAGCGCCATTGTCAATGCCGAGCGCTTTGGCCAAACCAAATGCACTCATGCCATAAATCAAACCGAAGTTGATGGTTTTGGCATAGCGGCGTTGCTCACTCGACACCTGATCGGGCGTTAAGCCAAACACTTCGGCCGCTGTAGCTTTGTGCACATCCAAACCTTGATGGAAGGCACGCAACAAGGCTTCATCGCCACTGAGGTGCGCCATGATGCGCAATTCAATTTGCGAGTAATCGGCACTGGCAATCAAACTGCCAGCAGGCGCCACAAAGGCCTCGCGCACCTTGCGACCTTCGGCGGTGCGAATGGGAATATTTTGTAAATTGGGATCGTTGCTAGACAAACGGCCTGTGACTGCCACAGCTTGCGCGTAGTGAGTGTGCACCCTACCGGTTCTAGGCAAGGCCATTTGGGCCAACTTGTCGGTGTAGGTGCCTTTGAGTTTGGACAAACTTCGGTGTTCCAAAATGCGCGCCGGCAAGGGGTAGTCTTCTGCCAGTTTCTCAAGCACTTCTTCATCGGTACTGCGTGCACCGGTTGCTGTTTTTTTAATAACGGGTAAACCCAGCTTGTCAAAAAAGATTTCGCCCAATTGCTTTGGGCTGCTCAGGTTGAAAGGCTGGCCCGCAATTTCGTAGGCTTCCGTTTCCAATTGCAAAATGCGTTGCCCTAAGGCTTGGCTTTGCGCGGCCAGCGTAGGGCCATCAATGAGCACGCCATTGCGTTCAATGCGGAACAAAGCTTCGCTGGTGGCAATTTCAATGTCATAGATGGCGCGCAATTTGGCATCAGCTTGAATGCGCGGCCAGAGTACGCCGTGCACATCCAAGCATTGATCAGAGTCTTCGCATGAATACTCAGAAGCTTTTGCAACATCCACTTGCGCAAACGAAATTTGATGCGCACCCTTGCCACACAAATCTTCGTAAGTGATACCCGTGCGGCCCACGTGGCGCAAAGCCAAGCTGCTTAAGCTGTGCGGTTTGTGCACTTCCAGCACATAACTTTGCAGCATGGTGTCGTGCGCATAACCGCGCACCTCAATGCCCACACTGGCAAACACATGGCGGTCGTATTTGATGTGCTGACCCACTTTGAGTTTGAGTGGGTTTTCAAGCCAAGGTTTGAGCTTGGCCAGCACTTCATTCATTGACAGTTGCACAGGTGCATCGGGGCCGTCATGGCGCAATGGCAGATAAGCGGCCTCGCCTGGTTTCACACTCCAACTGATGCCCACCAAGTCGGCACGCATGGCATCAAGCGACGTTGTTTCGGTGTCTATGGCCACGCACTCTGCGGCTTCCAGCTTGGGCAACCACGCATCAAACTGCGCCCAAGTCAAAATGGTTTCGTAGCGTTTGTCGCCTGTGACCGTGACCACGGGTTCGGGCTCTGAAAACAAATCGAGATTGGGCACAAATGCTGGTTTGGTAGGCTTGCTGGAAGCATCTGGCTCACCTGCACCTCGACTTCTGACCAAGCCTTTGAAGCCATATTTTTCATAGAAAGCCAACAAATTGGCTTCGTTGGGTGGCGCCAAGCGAATGGTTTCGAGCGATGGCAACTCGGGTACATAGCCATTCAAATCGCAATCGGTGCGAATTTTCAAAAGCTGTCGGCCGGTGGGCAACCAATCGACGGCTTTGCGCAGGTTCTCACCCACCACACCCTTTACTTCATGGGCTTGGGCCATCAAGTTGTCTAAGGAGCCATATTCCAACAACAATTTGGCTGCGGTTTTGGGGCCCACCTTTTGCACACCAGGCACGTTGTCCACGGTATCGCCCACCAAAATTTGATAATCGAGCATCAAACTGGCCGGTACACCAAACTCTTCCTGCACACCCGCCAAGTCGCGACGTTTGCCATTCATGGTGTCGATGATGGTGATGTGCTCATTCACCAATTGCGCCAAGTCTTTGTCGCCACTGGACACAATGACTTCAATGCCTTGGGAGGAGCCAACGGCAGCCAAGGTGCCAATCACATCATCTGCTTCGACGCCGGGCACATCCAATACTTTCCATCCCATCAAACGCACCAGTTCATGGATGGGTTCAATTTGCGAGCGCAAATCGTCTGGCATGGGGCTGCGATTTTGTTTGTACTCGGGGTAGATGTCGTCGCGGAAGGTGGGGCCTTTGGCGTCAAACACACACGCCGCATACTCAGCGGGAATATCTTTGCGCAGGCGCTCCATCATGTTGATCATGCCGCGAATGGCGCCAGTGGCGGGGCTGGCAGGGTCGCCTGGCACGGCACGCAAATCGGGCATGGCATGGAAGGCACGGTATAGATAACTGGAACCGTCCACCAGCAAAAGGGTTTTCTTGTCGCTCATACCCCAATTGTGCCTTTCCCCAGCCAAATTTGCCCACGCCCAGACCATCAAATTTGACTTCAACACCCTCTACAATCCCAGCATGCATCTCGCTATGCCTTCGGGCTCTATTTCCACCTTTTTGACCAAGCCCTAAGCCATGGCTGTTTTCACGTCCGTCACCGAAGAGCAAGCTGCGCTGCTCATGTCCCAGCTAGGCCTAGGCGAACTCACATCTTTAAAGGGCATTGAAGGCGGCATTGAAAACACCAACTATTTCGCCTCCACCGACCTTGGCGAATATGTGCTCACCCTGTTTGAACGCCTCAACCACGAACAACTGCCCTTCTACTTGTTCCTCATGAAGCATCTGGCTGAAAAAGGCATTCCGGTGCCCAACCCAGCAGCCAATCGAGATGGCGACATCTTGCATACCCTAAATGAAAAGCCGACGGCCGTGGTCAACCGGCTTTCTGGCCAAAGTCAATTGGCCCCAGAAGCAGTTCATTGCGCTGCAGTGGGCAGCATGTTGGCGCGCATGCACTTGGCAGGCGAAGACTACAACCGAAGCCAGCCCAATTTGCGCGGCTTGGCATGGTGGAACGACACTGTACCGGTGGTGCTTCCTTACTTGGATGAAGCGCAAGCCAGCCTTTTACAAAGCGAACTGGCTTACCAAAATCACATTGCCAATGGCGCTGCCTACCAAGCGCTGCCCAGAGGCCCGGTGCATGCCGACTTGTTTCGCGACAACGTGATGTTTGAAGGCACGGCATTGACCGGATTGTTCGATTTTTACTTTGCAGGCGTTGATACATGGTTGTTCGACCTGGCTGTGTGCATGAACGATTGGTGCATCGAATTGCAAACCGGCGAACACGCATCGGATCGTGCGCAAGCCATGCTAGAGGCCTACCAAGCAGTTCGCCCATTGCGCCCTGCAGAAAGACAATTGCTACCCGCCATGTTGCGCGCAGGCGCTTTGCGATTTTGGATTTCCAGACTTTGGGATTTCCACCTTCCACGAGACGCTGCCATGCTGAAGCCACACGATCCCACCCACTTCGAACGGGTATTGCGAGCCCGTTCAAATTCGCCCTTTAAGCTCAGCGCATGAATCTCAATATTGTTCCTGCCAAGCAAGGTCTGACCTGGGTCAAACAAGGCATTCGCACTTTCTGGCGCCAACCCCTGGCATTCACAGGCTTGTTCTTTTTGTTCATCGCTTGGGTCTCTTTGTTGTCCATGGTCCCCGTCTTGGGAGCCGCACTGGCCCTGCTCATTTTGCCGGCTGCCACTTTGGGTTTGATGGTTGCCACCGAGCAAGCGGCCTCGGGGCAATTTCCCATGCCCACCGTTTTGATGGTGGCGTTCAGGGCTGGCCAGCAACGCCTCAAGGCCATGCTGGTTTTGGGTGGCTTGTACGCAGTGAGTTTTTTGGCAGTGATGGCCATGTCTGCACTCATTGATGGCGGTGGATTTGCCAAAGTCTATTTGGCCAACGCACCCATCACCCCCGAAGTGGTCAACGATCCCGATTTTCAAGTGGCCATGTGGTTTGCCACCCTTTTGTACATTCCGTTGTCAATGCTCTTTTGGCATGCGCCCGCACTGGTTCATTGGCATGGTGTCCCCCCCTTGAAAAGCATGTTTTTCAGTGCTGTGGCCTGCTGGCGAAATTTGGGTGCCTTTGCGGTTTACCTAGTGGCTTGGCTGGGCGTTTTTATCGTTTGCGCCACAGTGCTGTTGACCATCAGCAGTGCCTTGGGCGGCAAAGATTTGTCAGGCGCCATTCTCATGCCTGGCGCCTTGCTCATGGCAGCCATGTTTTTCACATCGGTCTATTTCAGTGTCAAAGACTGTTTCGATTTACCGTCACCAGGCAGCGAAACACAAGCGTAAAAAAGCCTGCATTCGCAGGCTTTTTTCAGTGGTGGTGGCCATGCGCACCATGCACATGGCGATGCTCAATTTCTTCTTGAATAGCAGCTCGCACGTCCGTGACATTCAGTTGGAAGCGCAAAGTTTGACCGGCCCAAGGATGGTTGCCATCCAGCATCACCTTGTCACCCTTGATTTTCACCACATTGAAGACCGCTTCTCGACCATCAGCGGTTCGCCCCCGAAGTTGCCCCCCCACTTTGACCCCTGGCGGGAAATCTTTTTTGGGCATGGTTTGGAGCAAACTTTCGTCGCGCTCACCAAATGAGTCGGCAGGCGACAACACCAATGTGGTTTGATAACCCTTTTCATGGCCGTCCAAGGCTTCTTCGATTTTAGGCAAGGTGTTTTCATAACCACCATGCAAGTAGGCCATCGGCTCTGCGGCGGCTTCCAACAATTTGCCTTGGGCATCGGACACTTTGTATTTCAAAGTGACCACTGTGTCTTTTTCAATTTTCATGTTGTCCTCTTCCTCAAATTCTATTCATTCAACCGGTGTCAATTTGGCAACAGACAGGGCCAACCACTTCACGCCATGCCTTGGAAAATTAACCTGGGCTCGCGCATCTGCGCCAGCCCCTTCCACCGCCAAGACTTTGCCTTCACCAAACTTGGTGTGAAACACTTTCATGGCCACTTTGATGCCGTGCGATGGCTCCGATTTTTGCACAGGCACAGGCGGGCTCTTGTAGGTCTCGGCCGAACTCAAGCTGCTCTGGCCCCAAGCAGGCTTGGCCTGAAAGGCTTGCGCAGGCGAGGTCCACCCACCCCCCAAGCCACTTGCAAAACCCGGGTTCTTTGGCGTGATCCATTTCAAGCACTCTTCGGGCAACTCGTCTAAAAATCGGCTTTTGAGGTTGTAACGAGTTTGACCGTGCAACATGCGGGTTTGCGAATGACTGAGGTACAAACGTTTGCGCGCACGTGTGATGGCCACGTACATCAACCGTCGCTCTTCTTCCAAGCCGTCGAAGTCGTTCATGGAATTTTCGTGAGGGAACAAGCCTTCTTCAAGGCCTGTGATAAACACCGCATCAAACTCCAAGCCTTTGCTGGCATGCACTGTCATGAGCTGAATGGCGTCCTCACCGGCTTGGGCCTGGTTGTCGCCCGCTTCCAGAGCTGCGTGTGTTAAGAAGGCCGCCAATGGCGACATCACCTCGCCATCTTCTGCGTTGGGTGCCATTTCTGATGCAGTGGCTTCTGCGTCCCGGCCAAAACCTTCTTGCGTGACAAAACTCTCAGCCGCGTTGACCAATTCTTCCAAGTTTTCTACGCGGTCTGCACCTTCTTTTTCGGTTTTGTAGTGCTCTATCAAGCCTGTTTTTTCTAACACCACTTCAATGATTTCTCGCAAGGTCATGCCAGGGGTTTGCTCGCGCATCACATCGATCATGGCCACAAAGCCCGCCAACTTGGCCCCCGCTTTGCCGGCCGTGGTGCTGACGGCATCGTGCAAGGAGCAGCCCAAGCCCTTTGCTGCGTCTTGCAACTGCTCCACGCTGCGAGCGCCAATGCCACGCGGCGGAAAGTTCACAATCCGCAAGAAGCTGGTGTCGTCGTTGGGATTTTCCAAAATACGCAAGTAAGCCAAGGCGTGCTTGATTTCGGCACGTTCAAAGAATCGCAGGCCGCCATACACTTTGTAAGGCACACCCGCATTGAACAAGGCTGTTTCCATGACCCGACTCTGCGCATTGCTGCGATACAGCACCGCCACCTCTTTGCGCGTGAAACCATCGCCTTTCACCAACTGGCGAATTTCATCTACCAACCATTGCGCTTCTGCAAAATCACTGGTGGACTCATACACTCGCACAGGCTCACCAACGCCTTGGTCGGTACGTAAATTTTTACCCAAGCGATTTTTGTTGTGGCCTATGAGCGCATTGGCCGAATCCAAAATATTGCTGTAACTGCGGTAGTTTTGTTCTAACTTAATTTGATGCTGAACACCAAACTCGCGCACAAAGTCGGCCATGTTGCCTACCCGCGCGCCGCGGAAGGCGTAAATACTTTGGTCATCATCGCCCACGGCCAATACTGCACTGCCATGTTCAGATGGTAAGCCTGCAATCATCTTGATCCAGGCGTATTGCAACTTGTTGGTGTCTTGAAACTCATCGATGAGCACGTGCTTGAAGCGCGCTCGGTAGTGCAAGCGGATGGCGTCGTTGTCGCGCAGCAATTCAAACGAGCGCAGCATCAGCTCGCCAAAGTCGACCACACCTTCTCGTTGGCACTGATCTTCGTAGAGTTGGTAGATCTCTACTTTGCGGCGCGTTTCATCGTCGCGCACATCGACGTCTTTGGGGCGCAAACCGTCTTCTTTGCAACCCGCAATGAACCATTGCAATTGCTTGGGGGGAAATCGCTCGTCATCGACCTTGTGCTGTTTGCACAAGCGCTTGATGGCCGAGAGCTGATCCTGCGTGTCCAAAATTTGGAAGGTTTGCGGCAGGTTGGCCATTTTGTAATGGGCCCGCAAAAATCGGTTGCACAGGCCGTGGAAGGTGCCAATCCACATGCCGCGAACATTGACGGGCAGCATGGCTTGCAGCCTGAGCATCATTTCTTTGGCTGCTTTGTTGGTAAATGTCACAGCCAACACACCGCCAGGTGACACCTGCCCCGACTGCATCAGCCACGCAATGCGGGTGGTCAACACACGGGTTTTGCCCGAACCAGCGCCGGCCAAAATCAAGCCGTGTTCGGCCGGCAAGGGCACTGCCGCAGACTGCTCGTCATTGAGCCCCTGCAACAGCGGTGATGCGTTGCTCAAAAAGGGAGACTGCGACTGCGGTGCGGCGGTTGAGTGGTCGTCAAAACCAGAAGATGAATGCATAAGGTTGATTTTAGGTGGCTTACCCGCTTCACAAAGCATGCCTGATACAGAGAAATACGCCGCGCCACAGGTTCTGTTGGCAAGCGCTGTTAGAATCAGCCACCGGGCCCAAGATTCTTGCGCTCGGTTTTTTTTGGCCTGCTTTTGAGGCCGCAAAAACCGACCAAGCCAAGCGCTCAATCTTCGAACGTTACTTTCTGGAGCTTGGGAAATGGAAATTTTTGATTACGACAATATCTTGCTGCTGCCACGCAAATGCCGTGTGGAAAGCCGCTCGGAATGCGACGCCAGCGTTGAACTCGGTGGCCGCAAATTCCGCCTACCCGTCGTACCTGCCAACATGAAAACCGTGGTGGACGAGTCCATCTGTTTGTGGATGGCACAAAACAATTACTTTTATGTGATGCATCGCTTTGATTTGGACAATGTGAAGTTCGTCAAAGACATGCATGCCAAAGGTGTTTACGCTTCTATCTCTTTAGGTGTGAAAGCGCCCGATCGCGACACCGTCGATCAACTCGCCGCCCAAAAACTGGTGCCCGAGTACATCACCATCGACATCGCGCATGGTCACGCTGACAGCGTGCGCGACATGATCGCCTACATCAAAGGCAAGTTGCCCATCAGCTTTGTGATCGCTGGCAATGTGGCCACACCCGAAGCCGTGATCGATTTGGAAAACTGGGGCGCCGATGCCACCAAAGTGGGCGTGGGCCCCGGCAAGGTGTGCATCACCAAA
>JACCDU010966757.1_pt1 | contig 29900 bp, 38 predicted proteins | sample 7446081 | NCBI WGS metagenome assembly JACCDU01 (sample SAMN15323447, study PRJNA562643) | freshwater metagenome | isolation source: river surface water | place: USA:Blue River Watershed | collected 2017-08-17
ATCGGAACCTATACGAAACTACAGGTCAGCATCAATGTCCTGAACGTTGAGCTGAAAAACGTAAACAGCGTACTCACTGGACAGGCACAGGAAGTTCGGCGCATTGAGGAACGCCTTGGTAAACTCGAGAGCCGTGTCGCAATGATAGAAGGATCACTACAAAGATGAACAGCATAAGCATCAAACGATTGGTCGTAGTTGTTGTCGTGGCATTTGTAGCTGCATTCACCAGTGTTTTCGGTGATGGCATCCGGACAGCACAAGCGCAAGATATCGCCGAGCTGGGCGCAGTGATGGCACTGTACGGCTCGAAGGCGGTAGCAGCGGGTGTCTCCGCTGCGGTGTCATCTGTGCTGGCGTTCTTGACGATGCCGTTTAAGGGTACGGACATGAACGCATTGAAGGTGGGTAAATGAATCTCCAAAACTTCAGGATTGAAAAGGAACCTGCACCGTCTACAGACTGGCGTGTCTTCGGAGACATTGAAGATGATAACGGACAACCGTTAGGTACGTTCGGCCCTGATGGAACATCTGTCAACACATGGTGGGTGACGCAGGATGAGCAGTTTCAGTATGGCATCGTGCAACAGTTCGCTATGATTATGGCGCAACAGATAACTAGTGGACAGGCTGAATAATGGCAATTTATTACGTCAGGACTGACGGCAGTGATTCTAACGCTGGCACTGGCCCTGCTACGAATCAAGCGTGGCAGACGATAACCAAGGCTATAGGCGCAACCGGCATTGCACCGGGTGACACTCTATACATTGCTCCCGGTGTTTATCGTGGCTCTTTTTCAGCTGCATTTACAAACCCAACTAGTGAAGGTCAGCGAATCACGATTGCGGGCAATCCAACAGCCTCGCAGTTTAGTGGTGTAACTGCTGGTCCGGTTATCATTACGAACTGGACAAGTTCTACAAGTGCCACTGGTATAACTTTTGATGTACAGAAAAGTTTTGTAACGGTACAAGATATTTATTTTGTTGGGTATAGAGCATCAGGATCCCCTGGATTTGGTGTTGTTACCAGTTTTGATGGTACATACATAATAAACAGAAGGTGTGGCTTCTATTCCATAGCAGCCAATGCTGACAATTATTCATTTTTCTATAACGTCACAAATGGCCAACGAGGCCCAACTATTGACGATTGTGTTTTCATTGGCATTTGTTCAGTGACGCAAAATGTAAATACAGGTACAGCGTATAACTCGCAGACAATCATCAGAAATAGCATCTTTATAACTGCCAATACCGGAGCAAATACTAGCCAGTGTCTGCGTATAGACTCCGGAGGCACGAACGCTGTCTTCGGTGGTGTGAATGTTACTAACTGTCGATTTATTGGTTCGGTTGGAATACGTCCAGTTCTCAGCTACAGAGTAAGTACATCATTCCCAGTCGTTGTACAGAACTGCATTTTTGATACACAGAGTGGAATATCATCAAACAATACTGGTGATTTTGTTGAGTCATACAACATCTTCAACTGCCAGACTGAACGTACGAATGTTGCTACTGGCACAGGCTCATTAAGTCGAGCATTTGTAAGTCCAGATTATTCTCTGTCTCGTGTATCTGGATGGGGAAACCTGCCATTCTGGAGCAACCATTTTTCAAGTGCATCGCAGAACGCTGGTATAAATACAAACTCCGACACTGCTGACTTTTACGGTGTGACTTGGTTGGCTCCATCAACGCCGACTATGGGTCCGATTGAATATTTCAGTAATACTTCTACTGGCTCCTACATCCCAACAGAACGCAATGCCAGCAACATCACAATCGCTCCAGGCTCAACATCACAAAGCATCGAACTCTACCTCGGTGCTACAGGTCTAACAGCCTCCACAAGCGGTCTGTCAGCCCGCTACAACCGCACGCGCACTGCATCTGTAAGCATCCCTCTAGTAGCCCGTACAATCGCTCAGGCGTGGACTGCTGGTGGCTTTGCCGAGGTAGACGCAACCAACATGCCGGGAGTCTACAGGTTAGACATCCCTGATGCTGCTTTGGCTGCTGGTGCTGACGATGTGACGATTGTTGTACGTGGTGCTTCTGGTACTAACGGTGCGGTAATGACGGTCAAACTGTCCTCTGGTGGCTTGACGGAAGCGCAGACGGCCTCGGCGGTCTGGGGTGCTTTGACGAATGACCATACAACGCACGGCACATTCGGATGGAATGTTCTTCGTGCAGATCAGGACTCGAAGGAAGGTGTGGTGACATTGCATCAGTCTGGTGGAATCTCCCGTGTTGATGCAGACGTCCATGCAATTGCGAACGACACAGACGCCGCCACGGAACTCAAGGGTGCGCTCCTGCACAATGGAACCGACTACATCTCTGCGGAACTACTGACGCCAGTGTCAGCTGCAACGAGCGTACACATCGGACCATATCAACTCCTGGCTGATGGTCTTGGAGCAGACCAGCCGCTCGATGTCAATGTCGGCACAGCCACCAGCATCGATGTCCAAGTGACGGACGCGAATGGCACAGGAATCGACATCACGGGTGCGACAGTCAGCGCGAAGGTATACAACAGCGGTGGAACACTTGTGGCAACATATGCCGGCACAGCGACGTATGCGGACAATGGACGCCTGACATTCGGTCTCACGACTACGGTGACGAATACGTCTGGCACGTACACTGTGACTGTGACCAGAACAACAGGCGCAAGCGATACGCAAGTTTTCGGACCGCTGAAACTATACGTGAGGCCAGTATGAGCGTGAACATCATCAACATCACCGAAGATCCAGAACAGGTCGTTCAGGTGGCGGCATGGGTTGGAGACTGGCACACCTTCGTCGTGCGTCTGGTCGATGACAATGGCTCGCCGATTGATATCACTACAGGCACGCTCAGCGCCACGTACACGAACGCTGCGACTGGCGTGGCGTATTCCTTCGTGTCTGGCTCCGTGACGCTCACGAAGTCAATGGCAACACAGGGAATCGTGACTGTGCTGAATCCAGCCGCATATCCGACTGCAGCTGTCGTTCGCTTGACACTCACGCTCACGGTATCGACAACGGTGCGACGCTTCGGTCCCCTGCTCATCGAGGTACTCGCTCCGTGACAGTGAACGTCGACCTGCGTGGCTTCGATGATGCTGAGCATCGGTTCCGTGTCCTGGCTGTATGGCTTCAGGAGGCGGCATCGAAGGCATTCCGTGGCATGATTGCATCGATGACAGGGCAAAAGTCAGGTCGCATCTATAAGATCGGCAAGGGCAGGACGCATCAGGCATCCGCGCCAGGACAAGCACCAGCCGTGCGAACAACAAACTTGCGGTCGTCGATTACAATCAACCGCGTGAATGATTACGAATACGTGGTCAGCATCGCGGCGCCTTATGGTCGCATTCTCGAGTTTGCAATGAACCGACCATTCGCCATTCCTGCGTCCGAGAAGGCATGGGCGAGTTTCACCAGCGTGGTGAGGAGATACTTTAATGGTTGAGAGTCTAGTCGTGGATGAATGGATTTACGACACGCTCAGCGGTGATTCGACGCTTCAGAGTCTTCTGGCTGTCGACAATCGCGCTCCAAACTATCAGCAGGGAATCTATCTGTATCTCGCTCCAGAGAAGGACCCGGTATCCCTGCGACAGCCACAGGTGCCATACATCGTGGTGCGTCACACCGATGCAGGTCAGACAGATGAAAAGTCCATGTGTGGCGGTCGTATTGTGACCACGTCAAGCCATCAAGTGTGGTGTTGGGACACACAGTCCGGCGCTGTCTCGATGGCACGCATCAAAGCAATTGTGGACCGTATCGACACGCTTCTGAACAAGCAGACAGTCGATTCGACCACGCCTCCTTTTTTCCTGAATCGGTCGAGCGTAAGCTCATCGGTAGACGTGAGCCAGGATGGTCGCGTCGACAATGGCATTGTTCAGCTATACATCGCCACAATAACTCCATAGAGGTAACTATCAATGGCTCGTCCACTTCTCGCAAAAGACGTCACACTTACGATCACTTTCACCGCAGCTGCACTCACGGGTGACACAACTGCACTTCCTTCGACCGCTGCCACCAGCATCGTCTGTCTGGCGAAGTCGTTCAGTTCCACTATCAGTCAGAATATGGTGAATGCGACGGCACTTTGTGCTGTCTACGAAGCATCACTCCCTACAACACAAACCGGAACGGTCAATCTCGAACTGTACATCGACAACACCACTGGACCACTGTTCCAGACCAAAGTCGGATTCGGTTGTGAGATTGATGTAGACTTAGATGGTGCTGCATCGGTTGCCGGCAACGTATTGAAGTTCTTCGGCATGGTAACTGAGGCAGGACTAAGTCTAACGCCAGAGGAGACACAGACCGAAACCGCGACCATCAAACTCGGTGTGAGCGGAATCACTGGTCTGTCAGGATCATAATGAGTTCAATCTTCGACAACATTCCAAAGCTTGAAGGTCGGCCTAATCACATAGTCGACATCGAGCGCTTCATCGGCGCACCAGGAAGTTTCACATTCCGTGAGCCAAAAGCAGCGGACCTTTTCCCGCGACCTGAAGTCGAGAAGATGTTGAAGATTGCGTTCCCGGAGTTTCCCGCTCAGATGCTCCAGATTCTGATGATCATGGCGCGTTGTTATGTGGTTCAGCCAGGTGATGGTGAAATCAATCCAGCGCGAAGGTTTGCACAGCTCGCTCGTGACCGCTCTGACATATACCTCTATGTGGTTGGAGAGTTCGCGAAGGCATTCCCGATTGACATCGAGCAGGCTGTAGACGAAGTCCCAAACGACTAGGCGGGGTGGCGCAGAAGATTCTCTACTGTTCAGTGAGACATCTGAAGCGTCATCCCCGTGAGACTGACTTGACACTCGAGGAGTTCGCCGAAGTCGCATGGGCCGGAGAGGTCTGGGAAAATCAAATCACAGAGATCGTCAAGGCCGTGATGTCGGTCATGGCTAAAAGGACACTCTAATGGCTTTAGGCATATTCGACATTATCTTCAAAGTGTCTGGAGCTGGTGATGCAGTCCAGGCACTCAAGAACATCAAGAGCGAAGCAAAGCAAGCGGCTGATGGTTTGACACAAACCCAAGAATCCGCCGGCAATCTCGCAAATCAGTTCAAAGGTCTACTCGCAGGAGCCGCCATCGCTGGCTTCGCGAAATCCGCGCTCGATGCAGCTGTAAATTACGACAGCCTACAGAGAGCGCTGGCAACGACTGTCGGGTCCACATCCGAACTTACAGCCGAGATGGACAGGCTTCGGAAGATTGCACTGCTTCCTGGTATCAACCTAGAGCAGACAGTCAAAGGTTTCATCCGTCTGAGATCGGCGAAGTTTGACGCCAACACAGCAGAAAAAGCACTCGCTGGTGTGGCGAATGCAGTGGCCTCGGTTGGCGCATCTGCCGATACAGTCGAGCGTGTAATTACCGCGATGTCACAGCTCGCCAACGGAACACAGGTCAACCAGGAAGAACTGAATCAACTTCGCGAAGCATTGCCATCATTTGGCAAGGCAATGGAAGCAGCGTTCGGTACGCAATCAGCCGAGCAGATTCGCAAGATGGGCATCAGTGGTGCAGATGCGGCGAAGCGTATCGCTGACGCATTCAATGCTATGCCGAAGGCATCCGCAGGACTTCAGACAGCGGTCGACAACGTAGCAGATACATACAATCAGTTACAGGTAGCAGTCGGGAATGTCATGGCCTCGATGCTTATGGCATTCGGTCCGACGGTTACGTCCGCACTCGAATCGACGACGAAACTGATTCAGAATATGACCACGGCTGGCACTGCTGCGAATGCAATGTTCAAAGGTTTGATCGCTCTCGGTTTGGCTGCTTTCATCGTCGATTTGTCCAGTAAGTTTGGAATGTTTGTCAAGGCTTTATATTCAACGGTTACAGCGCTTCGTGCATTGACTGTTGCTGAGATCGTCGCAAAAGCAGCTGCTAGTCCAGCGGCTGCTGCTGGTTCAATCGCAGCCATCATTGCGGCGGCTGGTCTTTCTGTCGGCGCTTTTGCCATCATGGACAAGATGTTTAAAACACCTGCAATGCCTCAAGTCGAAGCAACAGGAAACACCAAAGGCGCACCACTTCCAGCACTACCACAAACGTCTGGTATTGGTACAGCTGCGACTACAGCCGCTAATGCAGCAAAGTCGACCGAAGGCAAAGGCGGAGGCCTTATCAACACCATGGTCTCTATTGCTGAATACGCAGCCAGGATGCAGGCCGCATTTGTCGATATGGCAAAGTCGATGGAAGGACACCTGTTCGAGATTGCCAAAAACACTGGAAGCACTCGAGACCTTCTCGATCTGCGAAAACAAACCTTTGGTGGTGGTCGCTTAGGCGCCATCGGTGTGACGGCTGCGGAACTGAACGCCGGCAACAATGCCACGAATCAGGGTGGAGTCGGCATCATTCCACAGACACTTATCCCTGCATCGACTGACCTCGAGAGAGCGATGCGGAAGATGATGATCCAGCAAGGACGTCAGAATCTCGTGACGGAAATGAGAAGAATCTAATGGCGACAAACTGGCCACTGTTGGTCGAGGTCGACTGCCCTGAGCCACGTCCGGACTTAGGACGCGTCTGTGTCGGTGCCGACGGAACTTCCTGGGACCGTGCTTACAGTACAGGCTGGTTTGATAGTGTCACGAACACGGCCATGCCTGCGCCTCTACCTGTCACAGAAGGATGGTCGAGCAACTACAGTGGACTATATGCTCGTATCCCTAGAAGCTCGTACACGCTCACTACAGGCAGTGTATGGAAGCAGATGGAGGTCAATGCGGCTGGCGATTATTACTTGACTGCAACGACACTCGGAACTGCAAATGCTGAATGGGTGCGAACAACATCATCCTATGTTGCAAATCAGGGCTGGTACATCAGTGCATATGTTCCAAACTGGGTAGATAAAAGCACACTGCCATTCCTGCGTGTTCAGTGGGGTTACGGTGGCGCATCGACAGTCGAGCTTGTGTTCCGTGGCGATGGTTCCTGTATCGTGTACAAGAATGGCATCCAGAAGGGCGTCTATGACCAGTCCGACACAAACCGAAATCCTGGACGCAATGTCACGACCACATCTGCTGTAGGTCAGCGTCAGGTTAGCCTGATGCTTATCCCGTTCAAGCGTCGCGAACTTCTGGTGACATCGACATTTGGTGCGAACTTCTCGCACATGTTTGAAGACCTAAACGACACGACTGGAAACACCATTGTTCCATCTGGAAGTTTCGCATGGCGTGTCCCATACGGCAGACCAACGGTGCAGATCGCACCGATTGCATACGAAGAAACTGCCATTCTCTACAGCAAACCGATACAGCTTCGATATGCTCCTCCCACTGGTGCAACCTTCGACGCGCAAATCTGGGGAGATGTTGTTGGAACTTCCGCAGGGACTATCACAACATCACTGGCGGTCGTTGATGCTGGTGGTTCACCATATACGCCAGACGGAATCATTGACACGCTACGCGTCAAACTCACTGTCACGACACCGAGTCCATACACTCAGACGTACGGCGTCGCAGCTGCTCTCGCGAGTAGCACACCAGATCCGACAGCCACATATGATGGTCCAGTCGACATCACGCAATACATTGACAACTTGACACTATCGGTCGATGAGACATCGAAGACAACACTCAAGATGTCAGCTAGGCGTCAGAAACTCCTCGATGCCGGCGTTGAACAGCCACAGATCACTGGAGACCGCCCTATTCGCGTGGCTATATCTGATGGCGCTACACCGACACCGACATATACGGACATCTTCCGCGGAACGCTCACACCTCCACAGATTCAATATGAGCAGGGCGATACATCTCTTCACTTCTCGACTTTGCAGTTTGAAGGACAAGACCGTTCGCGAGACTTTGAGCTGTATTACTTCCAGGACGGAATCCTTTACGACGGCTACACAGGAGAGGATGCCATCGGTGACATGATGTCCATGGCTGGATATCCTCCAGCCACTTACCTGTCATACAACGATGCAGTCGGCATTGAGATTTCTAGGAGTCCAGATATCGCCAGGGGATATAGCAACTTTGTCCCACAGCGTGGCGACACGATTGCATCGATGCTTCAACGTCTAAAGACTGATTATGCTGCTACGTTCATAACTGGATGGTCTCCTACATCTGGTGGTTACAAATTCCAGTGGTCGAATCCGAACGATTTGACGACAACTAGTGTCATGACTTTGTACCAAAGTGTGGACGATGCAGCTGCTGCTGGCGTTGTTGGTGCGCTCCAGAATAAGCGTGTGGTCAGGAAGATGACAGCACACTACGAGTCTCCTGAGTGTAACCAAATTACTGTCATCGGTCAGGACCCTCGCAATGGTGACCTCATCTATTCGTATGAGTTTGATTCCGCGAGTCAGACAGCAGACACGGCTCCAGCAGACAGACCATACAACTGGCGTGGTCGTCCTGTGCCATACATCCTAAGTGACCCGAGTATTACATCAAGTGTAGTCGCCTATCAGGCTATGACGGCACTCAAGGACCGTTTGATGACTGGTCGCATCCTCATCGAGTGGGAGAGTGACTTCCTCATCCTCTCAGCGACGAATCGACCTCTATGGGTGCGTGACGTGGTGACCATCATGCAACCTGACGGCGTGACCATCAAGGGTGTCTATCGCATCATTGCAATACCGACTATCGAGTTCGTCGTTGAAGCTGGTGTTAAACAGTTTCGCCGTGCTGTCTACCGCGGTCTATATCTAAACGATGGTGGCGAATAGTGGCTTATATCGATGGCACACGAACATCGACACTCACGATGTCGCATACTCAGAATGTCACGGAGCGCATCTGGAATCCGTTCGCACTGCAACCTCTCGAACCTGACTATGACACGCATTCAACAGATTTCACATTTGGTGGTCACCTTGGATTTCTTGGTTCGCTTGCTATTGCAACCTATGTAAATGCTCCATCACCTGGTGCAACATGGACGTGGGAACTTCGTGCGAATCTGTCGGTCAACAATGGCCATGGAAGCACGAACACGGGATACGTCGTTCTGGCATCTGGTACAGAGACAGGCGCTACAAACTACAAAGATGTCAGCGTCACAGTTTCGGGAACGTTTACCGCATCCGTGTCGACAGACAAACTGTGGGCTGTGACGGAGACTGCGTACAGTTCATCCGTGGCTCCGACGGTCTTTCCACCGCAGACCGCGTACCGCTGGTATGAGATGACCACGAGTGGTGCTACAGCTGCGTGTAGTATCACGGCGAATGGTGGCAGTGTCAGCGTGTCAGCCGCCGCTACATCCAGGCGCACAGCAGACTACACCGCCATCCTGACCGCTGATGGATTCTCAAGTGGTGACGTTCGGCATGACTTTGCTGTGAGCCTCGTGAAGGTGAACACAGTCGCTGTACATGACATCGCACATTCTCACACCTTCCACGCGCAAAGCGCCACGGAGTGGAGTCTCAGTGTTCTCGGAACGACAGACGCATTCGGCATAGTTGCAACGGCAAGCGCAACCATCAGCACGTCGAGCTGCTTGGACAGAAACGTCGCTGTCATTGGTCGTACGCGAGCGTGGTCGACATCGTACCCAGACTCACTGAGTGTCGTGGTCACTGGCTTCGACGGTTCGTCCAGGACAATAACTGGAACCGGCTCGATGTCAGGGTCCGATACCTTTGTTGACTATTCGACCACGACAGTCCTGACAGATCCGGACTATGGGTCAAACACGCTGACAACGGCGCTCGATGATGTTCCAGCCAGCATCTCCTGTGCCATCACAAGTGCGTCACTCACAGCTGTAGGTGAAGCATCAAGCGAGACCAGGTGCATGTTCCGTGGATTCCGCTTCAACGGCTGGTCATTGGCATATGCCACAACACGAAGCATTACCGGAACAGGTAACGACCGACTATTCGCACCATACGAGGGCATGTCTGGATATCGTTACCTTGACATCCAGATCAAAGCGCAAAGCGGAACAGGTGTGGCTGGAACCTTTGTCATAACCGACTACCATGGCAACACCAAGACATGGAACATCACAGCTGCGACAACGTCATACCAGACAGTGACCATCGACCTGTGCAGTCCTGATGCATGGTCGGTCTCAGCGCTTCCGCTCACTGATGGCAAGGACAATCCCTATCCAAGGAAGAATACCGCCAGCACCTCTTACGCTGGCTCAGAGAGCGTCGATTCGGCATATTGGGGTGTTACGTCATGCCAGCGCCTTCGCATCGCTACAGGGGCGATTGACCTCGGCACCACTACACTGAAGCAGCACACGACGAACGGCTTCACGAACAGCCACTATGTTCCATCTGGTCTTGGATACGAGCACGAACGCATCACGCCTGCCATCGTCGCTGAAGCAGACACGACCACGTATTACTATTCACGCCGCTTCTGGCAACAGAAGGTCGATGGCAGGGATGAAGAGGAGTCGGACTACTGGTGGCAGAAGACCGTCGGAGGTGCGACAGGCGTCACTTCGTACAGCGTGACAGCATTGTCTATCCTCGATCTCGCGGGACAGGTCAACGCGTCCGATGACAGCATCGTCCGACATCCTGGCTGGACTGCCACGAACAGTGTGGCGTACCCGGGCAGTGGCACCTGTAGCGTCTCACAGCCTCCACTGAGGGATTGTTTCCTCAATGGTGGCACAGGAATCTCTACGTGGCTGTATGGCGGTGGAATCCTCGCAACACCGAACGCGACATCCGGAACTGATTTCGCCTATGGCTTCGAGATTGCTGCCGGATCAGTCACGGCTCAGACGCTGTTCGACTCCATCAATGGCGACTTTATCCCTGATCTGTACGACCCGTTCGATGTCAATGGCGGGACGGACAGTGCGCTGTACCTTCCATTCGGCGCCATTCTTCGCGGTCCAGCGCATGGCATCGTTTTCGACAATGCTGGAGACCCGGCAACATCCGGAACCGTGACGCTTCAGCTCTCAAGCGACAGTTCGTCCAGGGGAACAGACTCGACATTCGACGCGCTTGGAAACTATCAGACAGGCTCACCATTCGGACTCGGCAAGGCGAATCATTCCATTGTCATCGGAGCATCGAGCGTCGGTGTGAATCCGATGTACTCCGCAAAGCGTCAGCGAGCTGTTTTCCGCGAAGAAACTCTCGCTGGAAACTGCACCGCTGCGGACGTTTCACCAGCACAGCAGGCAACATATGGTGTTGTCACTGCATCTGGTGGTGTCGACCTTTATCACTCTCGAGCACATAACGGAACAAACTGGGAAAAGGTTAGCACGCCGATCACGAACGCGGAATGTCTTAGCCTGGCGTATCAAAAACACAGTGGCTCGATGACCTTGATTATCATCGTGGACACGACCAGCGGGGAAGTAAAACGGTACACAACCGACGACGAAGGGAACACAGTCAGCGTGGCAACAACGATCGGAACCGGGGCACACGGAACAGTATGCGTTTCCCCGAATGGCATGGAATACATCTTTTTTCGCACCAGCTCGTCAAACATTCAGCGAGTGAAGCGTGACCCGATGGGTAACGTCATCACAGCTGCGTCGAACGTCGTGACAGGTAATGTGTCAGATGACGAGATCGCGTGTTATTGGCGCCTGGGAGTCGTGTATCTGATTTACACGCACACGAATAATGGAATCACCATCGTCTCATCGAGCGACGACGCTGAAACATTCTCCTGATTCCAACATGTAAGGATTTCTTACAAGTTGCTAAAAAGGAAACGCCTCCAGGAAGGGGTCGCTGGAGGCGTGAGGATTAGGTTTAGAACCCGGTTGGACGTTAGGAGTATACATCATGGACGAGCGTCGAATAGCACTGTTATCGACTGATCTGGCCATCGCGAATATTGGAGTCCAGGAAGTCGGCGAGAATCGCGGGAAGGCAGTCGAGGCATATCAGGCATCCTGCAAACCTCCTGTTCCTCCTGGCTCTCCGTGGTGCGCGGCACACGTCCGATTTCGACACAAGCAGGCAGCGACACAGCTCGGCATCGTGTACGACGAGACTTTTCCTCGTTCTGCATATTGTCCAGACTGGTCTAGATGGTTCAAGGCGAATGGCCTGTGGCTTCCAGTCCAGCACATTCGAGACGGTACGACCACGAAGCGTCCACGACGTGGAGACCTCGCGCTGTTCTACTTCCCGGCACTCGCACGCATCGCTCACATTGGCATCGTGACACGGGTAGAAGAATGGGGCGTGTATACCGTCGAGGGTAACACATCACCGGAACCGTCCGATGAACTTTCAGTCGAGCGTGATGGTGATGGTCTGTATGCCAAGAAGCGCGACTGGAGAGAGTTCGGCAAGTTCGGCGGCTTCGGCTTCGTGAATTTCTGACAAACCAAAAGACCACCCGAACTCATAGGCTTCGTCCTGCAAGCAGGGGCTATGCGACCCGGTGGTCTTCTGTTTGGCTAGTTGTTTGTTTATTTGGTTACCACTGTGGGAGGCAGTGGCAAAACATCTATACCTTCATCTCCAGACATGCACAACTTTTTCTGTGTGCGCTGGATTCTCCTCGATGCGATAGGAAACAATGCCATCAAGCGCAGGATGAATCATGATGATTGCACCATCCTGATGCAGACGCTCAAGGATTTCATGTTCGGTCGCTTTTTTGAGCCACAGGAGTCCTTCAGGCTTCTCCGGTACGCGCTCGATCTCTTTATCTACTGCTGGTTTTCGTGCCATATAAACCACCTCCACACCAGTATGGTGCTATGACAATGCTTCCATCGTTATCGGCAGATGTTCGAGCATGATGTTTTGGATGCTTTGTGCTATGTTTCGATGCTCGACCTGCGTGTCTGCGCCTGTTCGCAGCTGCACGTAGTGAATCCACGACCTGATGGTGCCTGACATATACATCGTGGTTGGAGTGCAAAGCGGCAGGACCATCCGAGCAGTCTCCGCAGCGATGCCATGCTTGATGAGATCGCGATAGACGTCGGTCGCAAACTCGACAGCAGAACCGACCAAAAAAAGTGCGTCCTGCTGTTCTTTGGTCAGTTCCTCCACCTTCGGTAATGGCAGGCTAGATTGCCGATTGTGAGCGCCAGCGAGGCGCATCTCTGGAACCTCGATGTCCTTCTCGACTGTCGCGTACCGTTGCGAGAACTCCTGAAACGAGAAACTTCGATGTCGAAGAATCTGAGCTGCGATTGCACGCGTGGTCTTTATCTCGACACACATCGATGCCATCTCGAAGATGCTCCAGTGTCCGTGACCGACGCAGTAACGAAGAAGTCGAGTGACATCCGGATTGTCCTGGTTCGATGGATTCGAGACTCGAGCACAATATCCGATGACCTTTTCAGCGTCTGGCGTTATCCATACGAGCTTGGTCATTGTTCTACCTTCCACACCGCGCATTGATGCGCTTCTTGCGTGCCTTCGCTTTTCGTATAGCCTTCGCGACTTTGTACTGAGAATGAACAACCATGGCGTAATGCTTACTATGCATGACCATACGCGGTGGTTGTTCTGAATACGTTGGCAATGCTGCGATCATGGCTTGCAGTTCCGTCAGAAAAATACTCATCGTTTCACCTTCTGTTTTTGTCTCTCAGCTTCTGCTCTCATATTGAAATCACTCATAAGTGAGAGAGACTTCGCCAGGAACAATCGCGTGTAACGTCCGTATGACGGCCATGCATCATTGATTTCTTTCCATGCCATTGAATGCCATTGGTGCAATGGAATCCTGTCCTTCATGTCATGACAAGCGGAACAGCACGGAACAATGTCCGTGCCGCCGTTTCGTTCAGGTATTGGCATGTGATCGCCAGCATTCTTCGCGGAGTGACAGAACATCGCTCCGCAGTAGAAGCATTCAGATGTCATGTGTTTCACCTTCAATCTGCAATGGTTCAGACTCTGGCACCTCGTCGTTCACATAGAAATGCATCGTGCGACGAGCTTGTTCTTCGGACATCGGTTCCGTAATGAATGCCATAACCATCGGTTGCATACCAGTGTTCGGATGGACTTCAAGAGGAAGCCCGAACAACATGTTCGGGCTGGTCGTGCTTTGAGTCTTCAGATGTTCGTTCATGGCATCCATGAATCTTTTTGTTGCCACGAATCCAATGACTTCAAGTCCTTCCGTGTATGAATCAGAGATAGCACGCATGGCGTACTTCAGCAGATCAGGCGCGTTTCCTATCTTTCCTCGCATCTCCATTATTCTGTCGGTCCTTCCTCGCCCAGGACGAAATGCGAACCGTTGTGGTATCCCGGAATCGGCTTCGGTGTAGGCGCTAGTTTGCGAACAGTGTTCTGAGCTGGTGGTCCCGGCTTCAGTTGTGGACGTGCCTGTGGCTGTTGTCCTATCGCTCCATTGCCATCGTCATCCTCGTCAGATGCCAGGCTAAGAAGTGCGCTCAGGCTGTAGCGTCGACCATATGACAGTGCGCTGCCGAATCCATGGCTGGTCTGTTGCATCACTGGTACCTGCACGACTCCAGCGATCCACTCGCCTGAGCTGTGAATCACGCGACTCTCGACAGTGATGCTAGTCGAGTGCTCACCATCGATGGTGTCGAGCACTGACTGCACAACGAAAAGACCATGTTTTGCCATCACTGGTCGAACGACCTCCATGATGGCATCGAGTGACGTGTACTTACTGCGAAACGCTGGATTCGTGCTGTCCTTCACGATTGGCTTGATTTCCGCCTGTGCCTTCACAAGCGCCGGCGCGATTGCACCGATTGTCTCCGACATTGTCATTGTCCTAATCCTCCCAAATACAATCCTGCCCGACTGAGAGCGTTTCTAAACGCTGTTGTCCAGTTAATGTTCCGTCTGTCGATGATGGTTCCTGCTTGTGAATAAGACCGCCAAATAGACACGTCATTGACTACGTGTTTTATTGCTTGTGCAATTGCTGGCCATTCGTCCTGGCGTGTTTCGTATGCATGACGAAGGCAGTCCAGAACATGTGCGAGTGCTTCGTATTTCGTGGTGCGAATCGAGCGTGCCCATGCGATCTGTTTCTCGCTCCCAGTCAGCACGACAGGCGTCGGTTCGAGCATCTTACCGATGAGGTACCACTCATGCTCCATTGCCCGTTTGCTCTGGCATTCGCCGCAGATGTCTAGCGTCGATGCCATCATAGACATTTTGTAACGCAGGTCAGCCTGCGAATATCCGACCATGATGAAGTCAGTGTGTCCACACTTCCACTTCAGGTCGATTCTCTCCTGATTCATTATCCTAATCCTCTCGATGTGGTGTCCAACCACACAAACATCCTAGCACGGGTTGACATATTGTGTCAACGTGTGGAATATTGACGTCATGATTTACGGACATACACAAGTGGAAATCGCCGAGAAGCTCGGAATCCACAAATCAGCCGTCTGTCGGATGCTCTCCGGCGGTCATGCTGTACGACAGTCGACCATCAAGCGCATCGCTGATGCTATCGGTCGAACCGAGTACGAAGTCGCTCAGTGGATCCTGTGCAAACGCATGGGACAAACACTCCCCGAATAACAACAATAAAGGAATAGGTAACTCAATGGACATCAAACTCAGCTGCATCGAATGCAATCGTCAGAACTGCGTGCCTTATGGTCGTGGTCATCGCATCTGTGAGATTTGCTCACAGCGTCAGCTCAAGCGTGAGCGCCGCCAGCGCACACAGAGACGCATCCAGACGCTTGGAGGATTCATCCTGGTCGTGGCTTGGACATGGATGGCGTGTGCTATGGCTCACAGCTGGAATACTCCGAATAGTGCAGACCACCGCGCACATCAGGCGATGTCAGCCCGTGACTAAGCGCATCGACACATGGAGCCAGTATCGGTCAAGTAGACTGGCAAGCGGTCAAGATCTCCTCCTCCCACAGGAGGAGTTTTTTCTAGGTCGTATGGTGCACACAGGAACCGAGCGAGACATCAAGCGTGCGACCGATGAACTGATGAAGCACAACGTCCGACTGATTTCCATCATCGCGAAACGCTTCAGGGGTCGCGGCTGCACTCACGAAGACATGATGTCGGATGGAATGCTCGGACTACATCATGCCATTCAGCGCTACGACCCGAATAAGGGATATCGTTTCTCGACATATGCCACGAACTGGATTCGCCAGGCAATCGGTCGCGGAGTCGAGAATCGTGGTCGTGAGATCCGACTGCCATCGCACGTCATCGCGAAGATTACGCACATCCGAATCTCGCGCCAGGCGTATATTCTCAAGCACGGTGAATCGCCATCGATGCCGGAACTGCTCGACTGGATACACACGCGCATCGATGAGTTCCCGAAGTATCTTCGCCATCAGCTCAAAACTCTCGATGTCCAGTATCTGTCCGACATCATCTCGATGGAACGTGTCGACATCAAGTCGCTGGATGAACCGAATGTCTATGGTCAGAGTTTCAGCGAATACGTGGCCACGGAAACGCCACAGCCTGGTGATGCTCTGGACCGCGATGCACTCTACGTGCAGCTGTACAAACTGATGGAACACCTGACGGACCGCGAGATGGCGTGCATCCGCCTTCGTTTCGGATTCGACGAACTGGTCGAAGGACGCTCGCTTGAAGACGTCGGTCTGCTGGTCGGTTATTCTCGAGAACGCATCAGACAGATACAGTCGAGAGCACTCGACAAACTTCGTCACTTACCGGAGGCAGGAGTGCTTCTCGAGACTTTGGAAGGGATTGACCTATGACAGAATCAGAACATCAAATCGCGTACTTCAATTGGTGCCGCGTAATGGGTGGAAGACATCCGCGCCTCGACACAATATTTGCCATTCCAAACGGTGGATATCGTAGCAAAGCGACTGCCGGTCGGCTGAAGTCGGAAGGACTAAAGTCTGGCGTCTGGGACATCTTCATTCCGGTCCAGATGGGACAGCACTGCGGAATGTGGATCGAGATGAAGGCAGGGAAAAACAAACTCACGCCAGGACAAATCGCCTTCCGTGAGTCTGTCGGTGATGCTTACCTCTGGGCTGTTGCATATGGCTGGGAGGACGCAGTTGATGCGACCTGTCGCTATCTAGGCATCAGTAGCGGAATGAGCTGACAGATGCTCATTGATTTCATCAGCCAGCTCGATACTGTGGAGTTCACAGACGAGATACCAGATTGCCTTCTGTAGGTCATCGGACTTTTCTTCGCCGAGTTTTGAACCAGCTCGGAGAAGGTATTTGAGAGCATTGCCACGCTTGAAGTCAAGACCATAGGCGTCAATGATCTCGATTGGCTGAATCGGTTGTTTGCGGTAATGTGTCGGAACCTGCTTGGACATGCAGGGATTGTAAGGGGTAAAAATGAATCGTGTATCACAGGCCGTGACATTTTTGTCATGGCTTTTCGAGCCATATCCTGACGGCTTCGTCGAGATTCGATGTCTGAATCAAGGACGAAATCAGATGCGCTTCTACGAGCTTCCACGGACAGTTGATGACTGGACAGGAATCGGCGAGGCGTGTGTGCAATGGAGTGACGAAGGAAATGACGTGTACGTCGGTGTGCTCCCACGCTGGCGCAAAGGAGGAAGGGACAATGATGTCCATACTGCTGGTGTACTTTGGTGCGACATCGATGACCTTACTGGTCTGGATGAGACTGCAACGCTTGATAAAGTTACAGTCGCGGTACGCTCGGGGAAGGGTCTCCACTGCTACAGACGACTCAAAGTGGCTGGTATTGGGACTAAGCCAGCAGAACAGCGCGAGTTCGTACAGCTGCTCGAGCGATGGATGCTCTCGCTTAGTTCATCCGCAGACATCAAGTGCAAGAACCCGTCAAGAATCCTACGAGTTCCTGGAACTCTAAACTGGAAAAACCGAGAACTGCCTCGGCTGGTCGAACTCGCAAAGTACCCGCCAGAAGCCTCCAGAATCGTCAAAGAGACGCAAACCACTCATCCATGGGGTGATGAGTGGTCGCGTCTGCTTATCGCTGCCAAAGCGGGAGACCTTCCAAAGCGTGAGCGAGGCAACTGGAATCTGGGCAAGTATAAACACGGAGACTACCTGCTCTATTGCTTCAACCATGCCGTCATCGGTGTTGAGCAGATGCGAGTCATGGGGATGGTTGACCATGCTCGGGAGGTCAGTGTATTGTTGATGACTGCGCTGGACACGCAGGACTTTTCGGAATAGAGGATTAGATGGAAGAACTTTCACTAGACGATCTCCGGCTCATGGTTGCCGGAGACATGGCGACGCACGCTCGCGTCGTAGCTCACGGTGAGCATCACTGGGACAGGCTGTTTCAACCGCATCCAGCGAGTGGTGGACCATTTGGTGGACGAAACAATGCGCTGGTCACACTGCTCGGATTCCTACGTGCAAAGCGCTTCACCATTGACCAGGCGAATGTTTTTGCGACGTGGTGGTCTGACACTTACTGCGAACCAGCACTCGAGCATGAGACCATCCTCGAGACCACTGGACGCTTCTGGGTTCAATGGGCGCAGGGTAATGTTCCGGATGACCTGCCGGGCGGTGAGACCATCGCTCCGTGGGAGGTGTGGGACTGGACTCGCATGGAGACGGAAGAAGCAAAACTCGGAGCGCAGTCCTGGCTGATTCCGAACATCCTGTCGACTGGCGGTCTGCATTATTTGTCCAGTCCTCCGGGCAGTGGAAAAACTTGGGTGATGTGCGATCTCATTCGTGCAGCTGTCTTCGGTGACAGGTGGCTGAATGAGTTTGACATTCCGCAGACGAAGGTGTTGTACATCGATGAGGAGATGGGCGTCCAGAAGGTCCTACAGCGCCTCAGGAAGCTCGGAATGCGTTCAGCCGAAGGAATGGGCTATCTAAACCGAGTCGGCATCAGATTCGACAACATGCTTGATGTCGAACGCATCGTAAAACATTGTCAGGCAAACGACATCGGGCTGGTCATGATTGACTCGCTGGTACGCGTCCATGGTCTGGACGAGAATGACAACAGCCAGATGCGTCGACTCTATGACTCGTTCAAGAAACTGCTCGATGCCGGAATCACTGTGCTCATCGCTCACCATAACCGCAAGGGTGGCACCGATGGAACAGTCAAACACGAAGGTATGCGAGGCGCTGCGGAGATTGTCGCAGCTGCTGACATGGCGTATTCGGTCGAGAAACAGTCGAATGGCCTGTACCGGATGTACGTCACAAAGGGGCGCCTAATCAGCGACGAGGACGCCATCGATGTCACGTTCGAGATCCGCGATGAGGAAGGTCTGACGAAGGTCAGGACGCTTGACGCTGGTGCACGCTCCGAAGCCATCACACAGGAGATTCGGTCGAAGCTCATTGAACTGATCAGCGACACGCCAGGCATTTCTCAGGCACGTCTGGCGGAGTTATGTGGCGGTCGGAAGTCGGTCGTTTCTGCGACTCTAGCAGACCTCGAAGCGAGTCGAATTGTGATGTTTGACAAGGGTCCACGGAACGCAAAACTGTACCGTCCGACTGGTCTTTTATAGGCGCGCGACCTGTTCCCGCGACCTGTTCCCGACCTGTTCCCCCCTTAAGGATAAGAAAACGGGAACAGGTCAGGAAAATCCCCCCTTTGGAATCCCCCCTGCCAGCATGTTTAGACGCGTGCTGGCTCAGGGATATAAGTCGAAACTGTTCCTGTGTGCCGGACGCTTACGCTGGCACACGGAACAGCATCGACTAAATGTTTGACAGATGGTTTGATGTTTGGTAATGTCAACCGTGACGGTGCTGGGAGAATACTTTTGGATTGGTAACTGGTCCAGCACTGTCATCATCAGAGTGGTCTCATGACCAAAGGAGATTAGAGTTATGGGTTTCTTTTCATCTGCATCGTTCAGCGATGGCAGCTCACAGTTTGAAGCAGCACCAGCAGGTGCATATGTCTGCCGTCTGGCAAACCTCGAGTCGGTCGACCGTCCTTCGTACGATGACCCGAACGTCATGCTTCCGAACTTCAAGTTCACGTTCGAGACAACCGAATACGGTGACTCCGCTGGTAACGCTTACCGCTTTTTCAAGTACACCCGTCAGGGATACGGCAACGATCGCCAGGCACTCACGGTGCTTCTGGACGGTATGCTCGGACGCCGCCTGACACAGGCTGAGTTTCACCAGCTCGATGTCGACGACCTGCTCGCTAAGCAGTGGATGGTGACAGTCGATGCCAAACTCAACACCCGTGGCAACATGACGAATGCCATCGTGTCGGTCTCTCCTGTGGCTGCTAAGAAGAAGCTCACGAAGATTGCACAGCCGACCATCAAGACCGACGACATCGAAGATCCATTCGGTGAAGACGCCAGCGAGTAACTTCTGCGCTTTCACACTCGCTGACGCACCAGGCACTTCTCCCGCTATGAAGTGCCTGGTGTTTTACTTCCGGGGAAGGGGTAAACATGTACAAACAAGAAGAAAAGGCAGAAGCGGTCGAGAAGGTCATCGCACTGATGGCTCAAGGACACAGTATCAGCAGGTCATCCGCATTGATCGGAATGCCACGCGCTGTCGTATCTAAGTGGCTGAATGAAGTCGGACACGGTGGTCAAGCCACACCCAAAGATGTCATGCACACACTCGAGCAGAAGAGAGATATCGTGCATGCTGTGGCTGAATGGGTCGTACAAGGTGTGGACCGAAAAACAGCCATTGAACAATATGGCATTGACACACGACGCTTCAACAAGTGGTTGTCGACTGAACCGTCACTCCGCGTCGATTACTTCATGATCTGCGGAAAAGGTGTCAACACCGGTTATTCCCGGAAAACATTCGAGGTCATCATGGAATCGATTCGCGCTGGTGCAGCTGTGCAGCGCGATGGTGCACGCTGGAAACTGAAACTCGTGGAAGGTGCGCTCATGCGTTATGAGCTGACAGGCAGCGGACAGTGGATCTCGAAGGGATTCGCGACTCTCTCAGGGACTGATGTCCTAGCGCGTGATTGGACGGTGACAGAATGAAGTTCGCAGAAGTAATCGAGCCATTGATGTATGGCAAGCCAATCACACGGGCAACGTGGGAGCATTCGGTGTATGTCCGATATTGCGACCTATTTGAATCGTTCATCATGCACGCTGATGGTGAGTCGAAGACAATCCAGGGATTAACGATGTATCCGGAATGGATGCTGGCTGACGATTGGATGTTCGGTGAGTTTCATCCTGTGAAGGACGAGATCAAGTGGACACAGACAAAATCATAACGTCCATAATGGCGAAGCCATGGGCTAACACTTACGCTCTCTTGAAGGCGATAGGCGCCTCCAGCGCTGTCATCGATGAGACATGGCGAGACTATCGGCGGAAGTACATGCGCTCTCAGCGATGGCAGGACATTCGGACAAAAGCACTCGAGCGGTCTTGTCGTGCATGTGAGCAGTGTGGCAAGCGTCAGGAGGATGGATACAAGCTCGATGTCCATCACCTGACGTACATCCGACTAGGTGGCGAACAGATGGAAGATGTGCAGGTCCTGTGCTACATGTGCCATGGACAGATGCACTACAGACGCAGAGTTCGCCAGGAAGAGGCAGAATAGAATCATGGCACGGGGTAACACAACAGATCCAGAGATTCTCGCACAGGTTGAGTCGGCTTTGATTGCTGGTCAAAGTCCTTCGGTTATTGCACGGTCGTGTGGGTTGCCACGCACGACCATCATCTCGATTCGTGACCGAATGAAGGCACCTGTCGAAGGCAGTCGACACGACATCACCTCGACGATTCTCCCGACAAAGTCTCTCGATGACTTATTGACATCAGTCCTAGAGGACAGCCTGAAGGCGCTACAGGCGATAGCACGAACAGCGCAAAGTGAGCGATATATCAATGGCCAATCAGCTGCCCAAATTGCAGCTCTCCATGAGCGCATTGCGAACTTCTCGATTCAACTTCTCACCGCAGCTGCCGAACCTCCGGACAGTAACTAGCGCACAGACAGCCGTCTGCTATCTTGACTACCTTCGCGACACGCTCCCGAATGGCTGGTCGTACACTGCTCGGCATCTCATCGCCATCGCTTCGCACCTTGACGCAGTCGAGCGCGGTGAGATTGACCGACTGGCGATTCACATGCCACCACGCCATGGCAAGACCGAAACAGTAACCGTGCGCTATGGCGCCTATTGCATCGAGCGAGATCCGTATGCGAACGTCTTGGTAACTGCCTACAACGAGCGCATCGCGAGACGCTTCAGTCGTAAGTCCAGACAGATTGTTTCGTCCAGGACTAAACTCTCGAAGGACAACACAGCTCAAGACGAATGGAGCATGCCCGAAGGTGGAACCTTCATGGCGCGTGGTGTTGGCTCTCCTCCGACGGGTGTGGGCTTTAGGCGTATCATCATCGATGACCCGATTCGCAGTCGCGAGGATGCCGAATCCGCACTGTTCCGCGACAAAGCATGGGACTGGTACACGGACGACCTCTACACACGTCTGGAACCGAAGGGTGCGCTCATCATCGTCTCGACACGCTGGCATCACGACGACATTACCAGCCGTGCGATCTCGAGTGAACCGCATCGATGGACGGTCTTGAATCTGCCGGCAATTGCGGAGGAGTCTGACCAGATCGGTCGAATGCCTGGTGAAGCTCTCTGGCCTGAACGATACGACGCGAAGGAACTCGGACGCATCAAGGAAGTCATGGTCGCTAACTCCGGAGACTACGGATGGTCTGCTCTGTACCAGCAACGACCGACACCACGCGAGGGAAGTTTCTTCCGGACTGAACGCATCACCATCGAAGCGTCTACACCAAACTGTCAAAAGATGTCACGCGCCTGGGACCTCGCAGCGACTGCCGGAAGTGGAGACTTCACGGTTGGTGTGAAAATGGGTCGCGATGCTGATGGTCGCATCTGGATTCTCGATGTCGTTCGGGGACAGTTCGAGACAGATCAGCGAGACAAACTCATCAAACAGACAGCTGCACTTGACGGACGTGGCGTCCGCGTGCGACTGCCACAGGACCCGGGGCAGGCAGGTAAGAGTCAAGCGATGCACATGCTCAGACTCCTGCACGGTAGCGCTGTTAACATCCTGCCTGTCACTGGTGCGAAGGATGTCCGGGCTGAGCCATTCGCCTCACAGGTCGCTGGTGGCAACGTGTACATGGTCGCTGCCGACTGGAACCGTACACTGTTGGATGAGCTTCGAGTGTTTCCACTCGGCAAGAATGACGACATCGTCGACGCGCTCACCGATGCATACGACGAGCTGGTCGGTCGTGGCGGTGGCTGGGGTGCAGTTTAGGACATGATAGGAACACAATAGACACATGGGACTCTTTGACCGTTTCCGCAGCAAAGCGACTGCCGCACCAAATGCACTCCTGCCTCCGCCGCTGATTCAGCGACAGACGTCCTACTTCACCGGGACAGGGAATGGCGACTTCTGGAGTCTCCTGACGCGTAACCTTCCAGGCTCGAGTTTCAACTGGAGGAATCAGGCTGGCGACCTGATGCTGAACAGCATCGTCGCGATTGGCATGGACTGGTACATCCGGAACTGGAGTCAAGGTGTTCCGACGGTCCGAAGACCGATGCCAGATGGTCAAGTCGAGACAGTCACAGACCATCCTATTCTTCAACTCCTGGCGCAACCGACGCCTAATGTTCCGCCATCATTGGTCTGGTCGTGGATTCTGCCTGACTACCAGCTCCTCGGGAATGCTTACTTCCGGAAGGTGCGTGTTTCTGGTCGTGTCGTTGGTTTGCAATACCTCGCCGCCGACATGATGCGTCCTGTCGGAAACAAAGTGAATCCACTTATCAAGTATCAGTACACAGTGGATGGCACATCGTACGACATCGCGCTAGAGGACCTCATCCACATTCGATACGGTCGAGATCCGCAGGACTCACGCTTCGGACGCTCTCCAATCACGTCCGTGCTTCGTGAGATCGCGACCGACAACGTCGCCGCGTCAGCTGCGTTCGGCATGGTACGAAACGGTGGAATGCCTTCCATCATGGTCGGTCCAGATTACAAGGGTGGCGTCGAAGACCTGAGCGAAGACGATGCACGCCAGACGAAGCGGAAACTCCAGCAGGACTTCACCGGAGACAATGCCGGCAGTGTCTTGGTTATGACTGGTCCATTCAAGGTCGAGCAGGTCAGCCACAAACCGAGTGAGATGGCATTCGATGAGATTCGCCGGAAGCCAGAAGAGCGCGTGTGTGCCGCTCTTGGTTTGAATCCATTGGTGCTTCAGCTCGGCAGCGGTCTCGAGCGTGCGACATACAGCAACCTGGAACAGGCTACACGCTCGGCATGGACCGACGGAATGATTCCTCTGATGCGTCAGATGGCTGAAGCACTCACCATCGCGCTCCTGCCTGACTACGAAGAAACGCAACCAGGCGATTATTTGGAGTTTGACGTGTCCAATGTGCCATCACTCCAGGCTGATCTGAACGAGGACGCTGAGCGTGCTGAACGACTGTATAAGTCTGGCATTGTGGACCTCGCCACAGCGAAGCGCGTCGCTGGTATCACGCCTTCGGACGATGACGAGGGTTATTATCATCCGACAGCTGTTCCAGTGCAGAAGGATGGCCAGGAACTTCTTATTCCTGTTCAGTCTCCGGCGAAGGCATATGCAACCGAACAACCTCAAGATGAATCCGGACTGAAGTTTTACCCGAACAAGGGAATGAAGGATGAAGCACGTCAAGCCATTGAATGGCGCGATGCTGGTCATGATGGTGGAACGGCTGTCGCATGGGCGAGAGCAAATCAGATTCTGAACGGCGAGAAACTCAGCGAGTCGACTGTTCTTCGCATGTATTCCTTTTTCCGACGTCACGAAGTAGACAAGGAAGCGGAAGGATTCCGACCAGGCGAAGAAGGTTATCCATCCGCAGGACGTGTCGCATGGGCAGCATGGGGTGGCGATGCTGGATATCGCTGGGCGACAGCTGCACGGAAGGAAATCCTGAAGCGCATGGCGCCGAAGGAGAACGGGAAGTCATACCATCCGTACTATGGTTACGAGCTGACAGAAGCCGATGCCTGACATCTATCAAGTCAATGAGCGGTATCGGAACCGGCTTCGTGCTCGCGAAGATTCTGCGCTCGCTGAGATGCGGAGGACGTATGGCGTCCTGCAAGCAGACAACCTCCAGCGCCTCGAGGACATAACACAGGCAATCGAGGAGGCACAGGCAGCAGGCGAAGATGTCACGGCGCTGAATGATTACCAGGTGCGACTCGCTGCACTCAATGAGCAGATGGCGAGACAGGTCTCGGAGTTTGCACCGCGAGCAAGCGACATCGCCAGCAACGGACAACGAAACGCGATTCAGCTGTCTCTCGACATGCAGGAGGACCTCGTCCGTGCTGTGGCTGGTATTCCTGATTCGGTCAGCATGACCATTGATCTCAACTGGAACCGATTACCCGTCGAAGCCATTACGAACGTGGTCGGATTCGCCGCTGATGGTTCACCGCTGGCGTCACTCTATGAAGCCATCGGACCATTTGCACGCGACCATGTCACGATAGGCGTGGCGCAGGGTATGAACCCGTTACAGGTCGCTCGACGCATGGCACGGACATATGAGACGCTGGCACCATCGCGAGCTGCGACCATCGCACGAACAGAGATGATTCGGGCAAACCGCGAAGCACAGCGACAGACATTCGAGGCGAATCTGTCTATCGTTCGTGGCTGGTCTCGCGTGTCTGCTGGTGACGTGAACGTGTGTCCCGTATGCTGGGCGTTGCATGGACAACCGAATCCTGTTGCAACAATCGTTCCATCGCATCCAAACTGTAGGTGTACGATAGTCCCAATCACTCCGACGTACGCCGAACTCGCTGGGCTTGACCCGGATGCTTTCGGCGAAGTGCCGGAACTGCCGACACGCGATGAGCAGTTTGCGATGCTGACAGAAGAACAGCGTCGACAGGTGCTCGGACCTGCGCGGTATAGGATGTGGGAAACGGGAACATCATTGTCGGATTTCGGTAAGGTCGTACCAAACGACTTATGGGGTCCACAGGCTGTGGTTGTTCCACTGAGGGATTTATGACATGCAGACTTTGGTGAGCTTCGGTGATGCAATCAAGGCGGACGATTCCGGTCGTGTGCGTGGTTATCTGGTACGCTTCGGCGGTGCCGACCTCGAGGGCGATTACTTTACGAAGGACACCGACTTCGGTCGACCAATGAAGTCAGGCGATCGTGTTCCGATGAACCTCTACTATCATCACGGACAGGACCGAACAATCGGTAAGTCGCGTATCGGCACCGGTTACATCACCATGGATGAAAAGGGGCTTTGGTACGAAGCTCAGGTCGAGATGGCTGATGAATATCAGAAGATGATTGCCGACCTCGCGAAGTCTGGCAAACTCGGATATTCCTCCGGCGCCACAGGTCACATGGTCGAGCGCAAGAAGTCTGCTGATGGACGCTATGAAATCACTCGATGGCCAATCGGTGAGGCATCGCTCACACCGACACCAGCGGAACCGATGAACATGGTCAAAAGCTTAAAAGACATGTATGGCGAGATGGAGGGAGAAGGTATGGAAGAGGAAGAGATCATTATCCCTGTCGCGCCAGGAGAAGACGTGTCGACATTCGTCGAATCGGTCTATGGCGATCTCGACAAGGAGATGGTCCACGAAGGACTCGAAGCACTCTACGAACGTCTGTGTGCAGGTGTTACAGCTGCATATGACAGTGGACTCGGCAGTGGACATGTGGATGCCATCATCGATGCATTCGCCAACCGTGCGAAGGAACTGAACAGCAAAGTGAAGGACCCGGTCGCTGAAGCGCAAAGCCTGAAGGCTATGCTCGAGCGTCCTACGTCCATCCGCGAAGTGGAGCGACGCCTGCGGGATGCAGTCCGTCTCTCCAGGGCTGAATCGACAAGATTCGCCAAAACCATCTGGAACGAGCTTCGGGACGAAGTATCGAGCGAAGATGTTTCTATCGTCGAATATACGAGCGATATCGAGGAAGCGAAGTCCGCTCTCCTCCGTAAGCTCATGATCTTGGAGTTAAGTCAATGACAATCGAACAACTCGAAGGACAGCGCCAGTCGACTATCGCTGCCGCTAAGGAAGTCCTCATCAACGGTGGAGATATGGCCGAAGCCACTCGCCTCCATGCAAATGCAAAGTCCCTCTCTGAGCGCATCGAGATGCTCAAGGAGTTCGGCAACGTGCCTGCACCAGTCGCAGCAGAAGCGCCTAAGTCTGAGCCATGGAAGTCCGGCGGTGTAACCCGTAACCCATTCCCTGGTACTCGTGAAGAGGCAAACTTCAAGGCATACGCCTTCGGACAGTGGGTCCGTGGCGAAGTCCTTGGAAATGCTAAGGCTGCACGATGGTGCGCTGAGAATGGCGTCAAGGCACAGACCGAAGGCGACAACGGACAGGGTGGATTCACTGTTCCTGAAATCGTTTCGTCCAGCCTGATCTGGCTCCGCAACGAGTACGGTGTAGCACGTCGCTTCAGCCGCATCTATCCGATGACATCCGATGTCCTCAATGTCCCGAATGCATCGACTTCGACCACGACTTATTATCCTGGTGAAGCCACTGCAATCACTGCATCCGACATCGCATTCACGCAGGTCGCACTCGCAGCCAAGAAACTTGCAATCCTGACCATCGTGTCCAAGGAACTCAACGAGGATACCGTCATCGACTTCGGTGCTACTTTGGCACAGGACTTCGCTTACGGTCTCGCACTCGCTGAAGATGCAGCTGCATTCCAGGGCGACGGTACATCCACCTATGGTTCCATCACCGGAATCATGCCACGCATCAAGGCACTCTCTGGAACCTTCTCCAGCATTGCCTCGATGGTCGTTGGTCCTTCCGGTTCACAGACCAACCTCTCGAGTTTCACGCTCGCGAACTGGCAAAGCATGGTCGCGAAGTTGCCACAATACGCAACACAGCCACGATGGTACATGCATAAGAGCGTGTTCTATAACGGATGCGCGGACAAGCTCATCGCACTTGGTGGAAACTCCATCATGGACATCCAGAACGCTTATGGTCCAGAACCAACGTTGTTCGGTATCCCGATCTCGTTCGTTCAGAACATGCCATCCGCAACCGCTGCAAACCGTACTCTCGCAGTCCTCGGAGACCTCTCCAAGGGTGTGGCATTCGGTGACCGCCGTGGCGTCAGCGTGGAAGTTTCCGATCAGGTGAAGTTTGTCGAGGATGCTCTCACGTTCAAGGCTACGGAGCGCTATGCGTTCAACGCGTTCGATGTCGGAAACGTCACCGCAACCGTTGCCGATCAGGTTCCTGGTTCGCTCATCGTTCTTCAGGCAGCTGCAAGCTAGTCTGTAGGACTCTCGTCCACAAAGGGGAGCGGGGTATCCCGTTCCCCTTTTCATTTTAGGAAGTACACATGCCACTCACTAGGACTCAAGCACTCGAACGCCTCGCATGGATGGTCGCATCTGACCAGTACCCGTTCCTGGACAGCACAGCATTACAACAGCTCGTGGATGACCACGCTCGCTGGACTGTCTGGACTGCATCGACAGCCTATGTGTATGGCGACATTATCATCCCGACCGTAGCAAATGGCAGACTCTACAAGTGCATTATCGCTGGCACATCAGACACGACTGAGCCGGAGTTTCCGCAACTTGCATACAACAGCCTCTATACCATCAATGATGGTTCAGGAGACCTGCAATGGCAGGACATCGGACCGGCGAACGTGGAACGATATGACATCCGCGCAGCTGCACGACAGGGATGGATTCGCAAAGCATCGAGTATCACGCACCTCATTGACGTGAAGGACGGTCAGGTCGATGCGAAAATGGCTGCACTTCGTGAACATTGTCTCGACCAGGCAAAGCGATATTCGCCGATGGTGTTCGTATGATTCCAGCGCAATATGCAACGGCGCTCAAGAACGCCATCACGAACTACGCGTACGCTGACCGTGTGCAGATCTGGAGATCAGTCAATCAATCAGATGGCATCGGTGGAGTATCACAGCACTGGATACAGGTGGCCGAGATTCGCGCGACTATAACCAACACGGGTGATTCCGAAGCAGTCGTCGGTGGCATGATCGAGATCGGTGGTTCCTGGACGCTCACATGTTCACCTGACCTCGAAGTCAAGTCGGATGACAGAATCTACACATCCGGCAATCCTCAGAATCTTGCGCCATACTACGAAGTCATCGGCAGTGACTATGGTCATAGCAACGCTGTGAGCCAGACCATCGGCCTCCGGTATCGGTCTAACGGATAACGCACGTATTCGCACGTAACCGCTCGTATACCCAGTGCGTGGTGGTACGCATCGACATCATCGCACCATGATAAGTCATAAGATGTACAGTGGAGTCAAGGTATGACAGTCGAGGTCGTTGTAGCATTGGTCGGACAATTAGTCCTGGTATTAGGGGCCGTCATCGGAACCTATACGAAACTACAGGTCAGCATCAATGTCCTGAACGTTGAGCTGAAAAACGTAAACAGCGTACTCACTGGTCAGGCGCAGGAAGTTCGGCGCATTGAGGAACGCCTCGGTAAACTCGAGAGCCGTGTCGCGATGATAGAAGGATCACTACAAAGATGAACAGCATAAGCATCAAACGGTTGGTCGTCGTTGTTGTTGTGGCGTTTGTAGCTGCATTCACCAGTGTTTTCGGTGATGGCATTCGTACATCTGAAGCGCAAGACATCAGCGAGCTGGGCGCAGTGATGGCACTGTACGGCTCGAAGGCGGTTGCGGCTGGTGTCTCCGCTGCGGTGAGTTCTGTGCTGGCGTTCCTCACGATGCCGTTCAAGGGGACGGATATGAACGCTTTGAAGGTGGGTAAATGACACAAACAAAAACACTCACTGCCGTAAACATTGACAACGATGGCGGTGTGATGTGCGTGTTTTCCGACAC
>JACCDU010925737.1_pt1 | contig 29890 bp, 57 predicted proteins | sample 7446081 | NCBI WGS metagenome assembly JACCDU01 (sample SAMN15323447, study PRJNA562643) | freshwater metagenome | isolation source: river surface water | place: USA:Blue River Watershed | collected 2017-08-17
AATAAAACATCAGAAAAGAAGATACCTATAAAGAAGCAGACAAAGCAAGATAAACCGAAGTTTGATATAGATGCATTCGTTTTTGAAGTTGATATATCAAAAATTGAAGAATGGGTTAACGGAATGTGTATTGAACTTGATGACCTAGGGTTTGAATGGCCTTCTTATGATGAAGAATACTGGCTGGGGCGTTGGATAACTGACCTTCCGTATTATAGAGCACATAATATTCAGAAGACACTTGTATCAGCACGAGAAAGTGCTATACTTGGATTGTACGATAAAACTAAAAAGAAAGGAAATAAGAAATGATTTCATTTGGACAAAAACTAAAGTCAACAGACAATCGTAAATATTTTATTACCTCAGATTTACATTTTTATCACAAACATATCATGGAATTTTGTTCTGAGACTCGTCCATGGAATAACCTAGAAGAAATGCACGAATCATTGATTGAACACTGGAACAGTAAAGTCTCTCAAGAAGATATTGTCTTTCATCTTGGAGATTTCAGCTTTGGAAACAAAGAACAAACTCTTGAAATTCTGTCAAAACTGAATGGTAACATTGTTCACATTTATGGAAACCACGCAAAAGTCCTACGAGACCAAATTAAAGTTACAGGTTATGATTACCTTGAAATAAAATATGATAAAACACATATTGTTATGAATCATTATCCACAGTATGTTTGGAACAGATCTCATTACGGTTCAGTTCATATGTTTGGACACTGCCATGGTAGTTTTGAAGGACAAGGAAGAATGGTTGATGTTGGATATGATGCACAAGGTAAGATTTTAAGTCTTGACGAAGCTGTACTAATGTGTAAGAATAAAGGTATTGTAGTTCTTGATCACCATGAGGAATAATTATGAAACTAAATGTTGATGACCTTATCGAACAGGGCCTTGTTAAAAAGAAAACTTACACAGAGGGAGAGTTTGCTGGGCTCTCTGTTTTAAAATATGCAAAGAAAGTATTCTTCAACAATCTCTGGAATAAAGATCCACGATTGGTTGATTGTCGTGGAATGGTTGTTGATTCTGAAGATAACATAGTTGTCTGGTCTTTTACTAAAGTGTTTAATCTGTACGAAAACAATACCAATGTAGACCGTGATAAAATTGTAATTGCACCACGTAAAATTAATGGTTTTATGTGTGCTGTCTCTATTTATAAAGGAAAGCCTATTTATTCAACTACTGGCTCACTTGATTCTGAATTTGCTAAAATGGCAAAGTTTATGATTGAAGATAGAATGTTGCCAGATTTTGAATTTGAAGAGGGCTTCACTTGTATCTTTGAAATCTGCCATCCAGATGATCCTCATATTGTAAAAGAAGATGTTGGTGTTTATCTCATTGGAATTCGAGACCACAGTAATGGTAAAATGCTATATGAAAATATTCTTGACTCTTTTGCTGAAGTTGGTGGATTTTACCGACCAGAGGTTCAATTTGCACAATTTGATTATATTCTGAAACTCTCTAAAACATGCAAACATGAAGGTTTTATGATTATTGATTATGAAACTGGAGAGACACTATGTAAACTTAAATCTAACCACTATCTTTCCAAGAAAGCAATTATGCGACTAGGACAAGCTAAAGTTGAAGGTATGTTTGAAAATCCAGATAAATTTAAAGAACTAGTAGATGAAGAATTTTATAGTCTGGTAGATTTTATTGTAAAAACTGTTGACAAAGAACAATGGAAGTCTTATAGTGACCAACAACGAAGAACATTTATTGAAAAATATTTTGAGGAGCAAAAATGAGTACAATCACTATTGTCAGAGGCGTTTCTGGATCTGGCAAATCTAGTTTAGTACGTTGGGTGTTCGATGATCGAGCAACACATCTAGAGGCCGATATGTACTTTATGAAAGATGGAAAATATAAATTTGACCAATCTAAGCTTAAAGATGCCCACGAGTGGTGTCAACGTCAGACAGAAGAATCAATGAAAAATAAAGAGAATATTGTCGTATCTAACACATTTACAACAGAATGGGAAATGAAACCTTATCTTGACTTGGCTGAGAAATATGGTTATACTGTTTTTACAGTGATTATTGAGAACAGACACGGAAGTAAGGATGTCCATAATGTTCCTGAAGAAACTCGACAAAAACAAGCTGACCGGTTGAGTAAAAGTATTAAACTTATTTAAGGAGATAGCTAAATGAAAAAAGGTATTGTTATATTTATTGTTGTATCAATTGTATTGGTATTTGCGACATTTGTTCCTTCTGTGAACGCGGAGCCCTACAGTCGTTATAAACTTGTAGATAGTTTTGTTGATGGAAATTACAAAACTTGCATATACAAAAACGTACGAGGTGAGACAAAATCTACTTCGATAAACAAAGGTAAGCGTTGCCCTGCAACTTATTGATTGGAGATAGTAATGCAACTGACATATAAACATTTAGAATTAGCATATAAAATAGCTATGGATGCCCATGCTGGACAAAAATATGGAAGTAAGGACTATTATCTTGGTCACATTTGCATAGTTGAAAATAAGGTACGAGAATTATTCGGAGAGTGTCTTAAGTTACGTATTGTTGCTTTACAACATGATAATTTAGAGGACTCAGATAAATATACAGTTCAAGGTATGGTTGACTATTTTGGTACAGAAGTAGCAGATGCAATTGTTGCAATTACCAAAGTAAAAGGTGAATCCCGAAACAATTATATTAAACGAGTCAAACAAAACGACATTGCATTGAAGGTCAAAATATGTGATACTCTTTGTAATCTTGAAGCGTCTATAAAAATTCAAGACAGTAAACGTATTATTCGTTATTCTGAGCAACTTGCAAATTTGTATAAATAAGGAGAAATAATGAAACAAATTTATAACACGATTTATGCGCCAAACAAAGACGGTTCAATTAATCAGTGGTCTGTATATGTTTATGGCAACACTGTTATTGTCAAATATGGAAAATGGGGTGGAAAACTTCAAACTAAAAAGACAGTATGTGAAGCTAAAAATATAGGGCGCTCCAATCAAACAACACCAGAAGAACAAGCTACGCTTGAAGCTGAGTCAAAATACCGTGACCAGATCCGAAAAGGTTATGTTGAAAACGTAGAAGACGCTCATTTCAATATAGACAAGAGTAGGGTTATGTTAGCACAGGACGCAAGTAAAAAGCCTTATTTTGTTCAGTACCCATGCCACATACAACCTAAGTTGGATGGAAACAGAATGCTTGTAACTTTTGATGTGCAAGGTGAACCTATATTTAATAGTCGTGGTGCTAAAATTTATCCATCACATAAACATCTTGCAGAACAACTAAAACGAATCAAAAATGAAACAGGTTTTGATAGCTTTGATGGTGAACTGTATGTTCACGGTCTTCCATTGCAAAAGATTGTTAGTCTTGTTAAAAAGGTTCAACCTGATAGCAAACTGCTTGAATACCGAATCTATGACATCCCATCTGACAAAGTTTGGGAAGAACGAGCAAAAGACCTATTTAAATTACGTGAACACACAGACGATAAAATTATCAGTGCAGTTTCGTTTGATTTATGCTACAATGAACAAGAAGCTAAAGAGTCTATACTCCACTACATGGAACGAGGCTATGAAGGCACTATTCTGCGCAATATGAAAGGAAAGTACGAGTTTGGACAACGCTCCAATGATCTTCTAAAATGGAAAGTATTTGAATCTGATGAAGCATTTGTTTATGATGCAGAGGTTGACAAGAACGATGAAGCTGTACTAAAATGTAGACTAAAGAATGGAATTGAATTTAAGTGCAAAATGAAAGGAACTCATGAAGAACGTCTTTACGAAGAACAGTTGAAACTTATTGGAAAGTATGTTACATTTACTTATCAAACTTTGAGCGTTGATGGTGTACCAATTTTCCCTGTTGGTATTGCTGTTCGTGAGCTAGATAATAATTGGCAACCTATTGATTAAAAATAAATAAGGAGAATTACTGAATGCAAACTAAAGAACAATTTCTAAATAGTCTTATCAAGAAAGAGGATAAAGTTAAAGAAGCACTAACTAAACTTTATCAAGGTGTTCGTGCAACAAATGAATTTCTTGGACTAAAGAATTCACCAGAACTTCAATCAACGTATTACCAGTTGCGTGTCGAGGAAATTAGCGAGTTATTTACAGCTATTGAAAATCAAGATAAAGTAGAATTTCTTGATGCCATTGTTGATGGTCTTGTTGTAGTTGGTTATGAACATTATTTGAAAAACAAAAGAAAAAGGTACAATTGTAAACCAGAAGACTCTATAAAATTTTATACTGAAGAAATTAGTAATATCGTTGGGTGGCTTGATGAATATTATGAGGATGAATACCATCGCGATGAAACGTTGACGTGCTTGCAACAAGCTTTCAATATTCTTGATATTGACCATATGAAAGCTGCTAATGAAGTTCTTGAATCTAATTGGTCTAAGTTTCCAACAGTCGATGAATTCGCACAACATACCTCTTGGTCCAATGTCCCTCTAAAATGTAACGAAAAAGTTAAACTTCGTGAGCTTATTGAATATCAAAATATAGCTATTGAAAATCAAGGGCGTTATATTGGTGTTCACCATGAAATTCGTGTTGACAATAAAGGTAATGAGCGTATAATCTTTTGGGCTAACGGAGAAAAGCAATCTGATGGTTCAATTAAAGAATTTAAAGCACCGAAATATGTGAAACCCTGCACCTACAAAAATCCAGACTTTGCAAGTTGCTGGTTGAATTAAAAGGAGAAATAAATGTTTAATATATTATATGATCGTCTTCCAGACAATTTGGAAACGCACCAACATTCTTGGCAAGAAGCTATGACTCGTCTGATAGAACTTGAAACCAATGAAGATAATAAGCTATACTGGGAACATGAACTTAAGGCAATGCGAGATATGTATAATGACTTAGCCCTATTAAAATCAGAAGGTTGCTAATATGGATCTAACTAAAATTTATCAATTGTTGCAATGTGCTATTGATTTCAAACACTTCATGTCATTGAACAATAAAATAATTGAATTAGAAGAAAAAGAGAGTTTGACAAACAACAGAGAAGGTGGTAACATTCAAGACGTTATCAAAGGCAAGAACAAAATCTTCAATTTGATCAACAAGAAGACTAAGAGTAATAAATAATTCTAGAAGGAGAAAATAATGAAAAAACAACACAAAGCAACTGGAGTATTTGGGTTCTTCTTTGAAACTTTTGAAGGTTGGGATCAAGTCGGTGATTTTACATGGGGGTTCTATAATCCAACAGGGTTCGGTGATATTTTTGATGTCAATGAAGAAGATTTTGAGTATATTGAAGTTGATATTGACAAAGGTCTTGCTGCCCTCTATCATAAGAGTGATGGAGACGAAAGCGATTACGAATATGAAAATGAAGATGATGAGTTTCCCATAGGTTGTATTGTTAAGAAAATATACGAAATTCGTTCGGAAACTATTTAATAAGGAGGAATAAATGAGTACACAATCATCAGCAACATCTTCGAGTGGTATTACCTTTTGTGGTTTGTTGACTATCGTGTTCATTACACTTAAATTGACTGGATACATTAGTTGGTCTTGGTGGTGGGTTCTGAGTCCATTGTGGCTCCCAATTACGGTTGTATACGGTGTGATTGGCGTTGGTTATGTTCTTTACTGGTCTTACAAACAACTTTTTAAATAAGGAGATAATAAATGAAAGATTTGATCGGCAATGTAGTTTTTGTTGAGTTTTACGGCAAAGGATATTATAGTGGTTCTTCTGAAAGTCATAGTGCGTTTGTAACAAAAGAATTCTTTGAAGAAAATAAGGAGACCTTTGAAAACTATACACCATATTTTCATGAACTGGATGGAAAACACTCAGAGATTGAAGGGGATGTTAACATTAACCTTTGTAATACAGAGGAACGACTAAGAGAAGCAATTAAAAAGGTTTGCGAGAAAGATGACGATTGGATGATTTGGGAATCTTGCCTTGATGGAGTTGATGGTGTAGTCGACCAATATAATTTTTCACAAAGTGTTGAAAGTAAAATAACAAGCAAGACTGTAACAACTTATATGTTTGACGGCATTGAAATTTAAGGAGAAACAAAATGAAACTGAAGAAAATTAATAATCAAGGTGAGTATGTTGTTAAGCTGTCGCAAGTTGAAATAAATCTGTTGAACGAACTCCTCGGCTATGTATCATACAAGGATATTAGCAAGTTTCCTAATCTAGATGTAGCAATGGAAGGAATGGTCAATTTTACACAAGACTTTGCTACACTTCCTGATTCTTATGAAACATTTAAATTTGTTAAAGATGAGACATTTGAAGACCATGGATCACTTGAAGCAGTTAAAGACCTTCTGAATCCTTGAAAATATAAAAGATAAGTGATAAAATAAGATTTCAAAATTAAATAAACAAAAGGAGAATATTATATGTTGGTACGTGTATGGTGTGAATATGATTTCGGTGGGCGGCTTGGTGGAAACAGCAATGAAGAAATTTTCCGGGTAGATTCTAACCTTTCAAAAGAGGAGGTTCGGGAACTGATTTTTGACTATATTAAAAACGCATCGGGTGTTGAAGAAGATGAAGACCTTGACGGAATGTGGAGTTTTTATACGGATTTTGATGGAGTAGACCTTTAATTATAAATAATATTGTAAGGAGGGTTAAAATTGAAACTAAAGAAAGCACGAGAACGAGCAAAGCTACTGACAAACACGATTTATAGTGTTGGTGATCAAGATGAATGTAGTATGAAACACCTAGGTCACGGAGTAGCAATGATGGTTTGTGGAAAAGATCCATCAGTTCAAGAAAACTATGTAGATTATAATAGTGCTGGATATAGTAGTGAATTCACTATTTACGAAGATGAACTAGAAGATTGTGTTTTTGTTGAATCAGGTTTCCAGAAGTATCTATGGGAAGAACTAAAAGAAATGTATGATGAACATGGTGAGGCTTTGTTCTATGGAAATAGTGGAGTTATCCCGTATGTTGATTTTTACAAACAATATTATTCTTAATTAACAAATAAATTTAGAGGAGAAATAATAAATGACTAAAGAAACTCAAGTAAACGTAGTCCCAGCAGGTGTTGAAGATCGTGAACAATTTGTAAAAGAAGTCAATGAAATTATTAAGCTGCGTGAGGTAGTTCAGTCAGCAAAAGAAAGTGAAAAGTTTATTCTTCAAAATCTGTATGATAAACATAAAGAAACTCACGGCGACAATGCACTGAAGAAGGGTAAATTTAACAAATATACCAAGGCAATCGTATCCGAGCACCTAGAAGCCAAGGTTACAGAAACTGCTAATGATTCAGATGAAGCTTTGAGTGCCTACGAGTTGGTTAAAAGCAAGCTTGTTTAATATAGATAATTAAGGAGAAATAGAATGGAAAATATGATGCATATTGGAGCAAACCTCAGTAAAGAAACTGCCGAAAATGCTGCTGGTGCAATTAAAACAGTTTTTGAAGCAGGATTTCAAAACCATGTATCTGAGGATGTCATGATTAAAGCACTAGACACGCTTAAAAGTGCAGTTACTGTCCAGAATGTAACAATCAATGGTTGTAGCTTCGATAACTCCACTACTAAAGAAGTTAATCTCACAGTTCCAGAAGATTATAATATTAATTAAATAATAACAAAAGAGCCTCATAATTATGAGGCTCTAATTTTAGGAGGGAAATTTGTTTCCAGATTTTCAAATTAAAAATATTGAAGATTATATTACAAAAAACACAAAATTAATTGTGGACGCAGACGGTATTGCGTACATGCCAGCATCTATAATTGATGAGATGTATATTGATGTAGTACATAAATCTTCAGGAAATATAAAAGAGTTCAAAAATATCACCGAATTCAAAGGCAGGACAAAAACTGTATCTGATGACTCTTGGTTAGGTTCTTTAAATGTATCTCGCATTGCTAAAGGACAACAACCTTTTGAATTAGATGAGTTTGAAGTAATACATAAGATCCGCGAGAAGATGAAACTTGAGATTGCTACTAATGCAATTGACAATCATATTGCAAGGATTTGTGAAAAATTGAAAGTTCCTGTTGAAAATACAATATTACTCCTTGGCGGCAGTGAAAATTTTAGGCTAGATTTACCACTGCCAATCCAGTATAAATCAGATAGAAATCGTGATTTAACTCCGACACGATTAAAACAAGTTCGTCAATATATTATTGATAATTATAATGTTGAAATAGTAGATTTGATGGAGTCGGATGACGCTCTTGAAGTGTATGGTTTCAAAGGTTATCTTGATTATCTAAAGACTGGAAAATTTAGTTATATTGTTGGTAGTAATGATAAAGATGCAAGAGCAACACCATCCTTGTTATTTGATTGGTCTAGAGAAGAAGGGAGGTTCAAGCAAGAATATTCTTGGTTGATTCCTGATAGCTCAAAGTCAATTGGTACTGGAGAGTTTAATAAAGGGAAAGGAAAGTACATCGGTTTTATTAACTACTGCTACCAGCTTTTGGCGGGAGATACTTCCGATTCTTACACACCACACAGACATTTACCAAGACTACCGAAAGAACAGCAAATGGGTGAAACCAAGTTTTTCAAATCGTTAATGGCTTGCAAAGCTCCAAAAGAACTGCTACAATGTGTCGTTGATATTTATATCATGTGGTTTCCAGAAGGTACAGAGTATACAGATTGGAAAGGAAATCAACAGAAATTATCAACATTAGAGTGGTTAGAACTGATGTGGCAATGTGTTTATATGAAACGCACTAAAAATGATAACTTGACAATACAAATGTTATTTGATAAGTTTGGTGTGGATTATAGTAAAACACTAACAAAGAAGGAAACAAACAATGAATAAATTTAGAAAATGGTGGCAACAAAACCATCCATTTAAAAGTAAATATAAACTTGTAAAGTTATCTTGGTTTATTGTAGTGGTTACTCTTGGAACTATCATCTATTCTTTTGCAAGTATTCTATCAGCTACACAGCATTTCTACGAGGAAATGAAAGATTGGTTTGGTGAAATATATGATGTTTGGTACAAGGTTTGGAAATAAGGAGGTATTAAAGATGGCACACTATTTCAGTGAGGGTGGTTTTACAGTTATCCAAGCTTTTGGATATAGGTTTGAAATTATAGATAGAAAGCGTAATAAAATACTAAGCTCAAGTGTACTTCCTATATTCCAGCAAAAAGGATTTAGAATTGGTAAGTATGAAATTAAACTTAATAAAATCTAAATAGACAACAAAGGAGAACTCGTATGCAAGATACTCATCAAGTAGTAGAAAATATTAAAGCTATTTTTAATTATGAAAAATTTAAACATAAGAAGTTGAAGAAGTTTGACGGAAAGGAACTAAATCAAGAGGTTATGGATGAACTTCAATCAATTATTGAATCATCTATTGATTTTAAATATGATACTGAGGTTAAATGATAGATGAAAATATCTTAAGTATTGACCAATCAATTTCTAAATGTGCAGTGACAATTTGGAATAACAATCAACCAATCTACTGGAATGTTTTCAAGTCTGGTGGTTCTGAATGCAAGAAAAAACTAAAAAGCGTCAGCTATTTCGAAAAAGAGATTGACAAGATAGATTTTATCAGCGATAATATAATTCAATTGGTAAAACAATATAATATCAAAAAAGTTATCATTGAAGGACTTGCTTTGAATGCAGTAGGTAACGCAACTAGGACACTCGCAGGGCTCTATTACGTTCTATTGTCCAAATTTAAACAGTTAAACCTTGTTGAACCAAATAATATTGTTGTTATATCTCCAACACAAGTTAAGAGCAAAGCTAGGCTGTTAATGGATAACAACGGAGAAATAGAAACAACAAACGAAAAAGGAAAGACAAAGATAACCAAAATCAAAATGGATAAAAATATAATGATTTCTATTGCCAATGAACATTGGCCTCAAGTCCTAGAGGGATATAAGAACAGTGGTGAAAGCGCAGGTCGTGAAGATCTTGCAGATAGCTGCTTAATCTATAATGCTTATTTACAATTACAAAAGGAGAACAAATAATATGTACGAATCACAATACCAATCAAACCCAAATATGGTTATCAACCCTTTCTTAGATACACCAGAAGCAACTGTTGTCTTTCAATCTCAAGTTGATTTTCTTGATAGTTTGAAAAAGGCGGTTGTTGATTCTTGTGGTTGCTCTGGAACAGCTAATGAAATCTGTCAACCAAACGTAACACTGACAGAATTAATGAATAAGTTGAGCATCAACGGTATTCGTTTTATGTTTGACCCTAAGTTGAAACAAGGTAAGACTGTGACTCCAGTACCTCTTCCAGCCGGTGAAGAAGATTCTCCTGTTGTTGCGGAATAAATATATGAAACTAAAATATATAATCGGAAATGTTGAAGCAGGTGTAAACCTGCTTCTGTTGGAAGAAGCAATTGATAATTTCAAAACTAATAACAAAAAGATTTATGAGTCAGGTTCGTATACTTGCAGGTTTATCCAAAGTACCAATTGTTATGAAACAACAAGTGGCTTTGAAACAGAGATTATACTTGAGGTCAAGTTCTAACTTAAAAGAGGGATAATTGAAAAAACCTAAGAAAAAACTTGTCAGAAAGCGAAGAATCCAATATAATTTTGTGTACGACAAATCGCGTTGGATTAAAGGGCCAGCCCAAATAAAGAAGTATCGGGATAGTTTACTAGATTGTATGGATAAAACAGCTTGTATGGCCTCTGGTTTGCATTTCAGTGATGAAGGGCTACAAGGGCCTACCCTAGACCATGAACATGCTAAAGGGCTTTGTAGAGGCTGCTGTAGAGCGGACGTGAATTTATTCATTGGCAGATTGGAGACGTATCATCGAAAGCTGTTAGGAAAGACAGGACTATCATTATTGGAAGTTCTTGAAGGCATCACTGAGTATCTAAAGAATGCAGAAAAACTTGCAAAGAATCCAAATTGTATGTTAGACTTTAGAACAGTCGATGCTGAAGTGAAACGAATCAACAGGTGGAAGCTAGAAACAATCTACAACAAATTGGATAAATCGCTTGAACTTTTGCCTATAGAAATGTATACTCGTGTTCAAGTTGTAGAGATGTATATAAATCAATTCATAAAAAGATTAGAAGGAGAAACAAGTGAGTAAGTATATTATATTAAATGACGGAAAAGAAGCTAACCTTGAGGATTTTTGCAGAGAAGCAACAGTTTGTGTTTGTGAAGAGAATGGTGGATTTGGCAGAGAATTTATGTATTTTACTAAACAAGACCTTATTGACATGCTTGCGTTGTTTGAAGATGGGGCTCTATAAATAAAAAGAAAAGAGAAAAGGCAGAAGACTTTATTGGTTGGAAAAGTGACGATGGGCTATATTAGAAGTTACTAATGTTCACGGAAAAATAGGAAACGTCACAACATTTAAAGTCATATGTCATAAGTGCAAAGAAGATACAGAGTTATTCCCTCTAGGTTATTTTATTAGTAGAAAGGGTAGTTTGGTTAAAGGACAAAAACCATGTGGTTGTTCAAAATCCCCGAGGTGGACTAAAGAACAATACCTAATTCTTGCTCGTAGAGTGGCACAAGGTCGTTTCATAGTTCACGGTTTTGCGGAGAAATTTCGTGGACAAAGAACCAAGTTGAGTCTAGAATGTTTAATTGACGGGTATAAATGGACTGCAAGTATAGATAATATTATTAATGCATATCACGGCTGCCATAAATGTTCAGGGAAATACAAACCAACAGAACAAGAGACACTTGATAAATGCAAATCAATATGTGAAATTGAAGGATATGAACCTTTAGGTTTCGTTGATGGTTATAGGAATCAAAAATCCCGTTTTGAATATAAGTGTCCGATACACGGAAAACAAAGTGTAGTTTACCATGCATTTGTTAGTATAGGCAGCAGGTGCGGCAGTTGCTGGAAGGGCAGGCAGAAAGAATTGGGAAATGGGTATGGATATTATCCAGAAAGAAAAGATGAAAAAGATTTCTTGTATGTCCTCAATTTCAATGACAGATTTTTAAAGGTTGGAAGATCTTTTGATATTGATGAAAGAATTAAAAATCTAAGGACTGGATCAAAAGTCCCAATCAAAAATATTCATAAACTTAAAATCTTCACTGCAACTCACCAAGAAATTTATGATACTGAACAAGAGATCCATAAAGAACTAAGAGAAAGAGGTTTTCAATATTATCTGGATTGGACAAATGAGTGTTTCGATAATGAATGTATAGGTATATTGAACAAATTACTCGATATATATAATTTAGAAGAAATATGTATAAATTGAATGTATAAGGAGAAGGTATGATTCAAATTACTAAAAATGCAGGAAAAATAATTCTAAATCTTGATAATACTAGGTACTCTATTATCTCAAGTGTACTACACAACAAAATTGAAATTCATAAAGATGGAAAATATCTTCGTGATTTTACAAATTTATACTCTGCATATGAATATTATCTGGAAAACACTGAGAAGGATGCAAATCATTGATTATTGAATTGTTTATTGTTGGACATTTGTTTACAAGTTCTATGCTTCACGGACCTCCAATTGAACTACGGGAGAATATAGTTGCGAATAACAACGAATACAGGTGCAATGTCCGTAACTTGTACCATGAGGCACGTGGAGAGAATCTAATTGGTCAAGCTTATGTTGTCAAGACAGTCCTTAATCGTGTTCGTGATTCAAAACACCCACACTCTATTTGCAAAGTGATTTATCAAAAGAATCAGTTTTCTTGGACAACGCAGATTCCAAAACATAAGCAAAAAGTCCCACAGAAGACGACAACAGAGAAAGAACTTCTAAATAGGCTTGAGGTTCTTTCAACTGCTGTTATCTTTCTTGATAGACTAGGAATTGATTTCACACAAGGCAGTCAATTTTATCATCACGTTAAAATTAAACCTAAGTGGGATTATAGTAAATTAGAGAAAACAAAGGTTGTGGGTAATCATCAGTTTTATAGGAGGAGAGAAACTTGAAAGAAACAAATTATGTTTTTAAGTATACAGAAGAAAACGGATATAGAAAAGCAACACTTTCTTCTAAATTACAAAATGAAATTTTTAAATATAGAAAGAAGGAGTGGAACAATTCATATTTATATTTTGTAAATGAAGATAAAGGCCATATTTTGATGGCGCGAACAATACCACTGTGGTTCAAGTTGTTATCTACGATTGCATACCCTGTTATTCTGTTAATTTATGGAGTTGCTAACTACAAAGATCTAAACAAAGAATATGGAGACATGTGGAATGAATTGAAAAGAGGTAAATTCTCAGCAGATGATATTTATAAAGGTCGCGGAGATGATACTTATGGTAAATTACTGAAAAATCTTAAATTTAAATAAGGAGAGAGATTTGAATACTAAATATTATGATGAAGTTATTAATAAGATTGTAACCATGAAGCAAAATGGTGTTGGTAGCAGGACAATTGGGAAGGAACTTGGAATTGGGAAGAGTACGGTTAATCAGTGGTACAAACAATACCTTGATTTTGATTCGAATGACCCACACCGACCTAAGGAAGTTAAGGAAGATGATAGTTTTGATAACAATCTGAATGTTCTGTGCGAACATCCCGATTTCTCAGTGTCTAATCTTGCAAAACGTCTTCGTCACGCACACAGAGCTAATAATCAACTACGTAAAATTCAACGTGAGATTACCGATACCGATTTCAATTTCAAAGAAATGCTGGCAGGGGTAGAAAAGGCAGTATCAAAAGTCTCACTATCTAGATATTCTCCAAAACACTTTCCTGCTGTTGCAAGTAAGCAAACAGGTGTCGTAGAGGTACTGTTCTCTGATTGGCAAATTGGTAAGGTTGCACAACATTATAATACAGAGATTGGGCTTCGTGCCCTAAAGAAGTATGGGGAAGAAGTTTATTCATTTATTTCAAACAAAATGAAAAATCACCATGTTTCTAAGATTGTGTTTGCAAGCCTTGGTGATATTGTGGAAGACCATATGAAACATGGGATTCAATCTGCTGTTGCGTGTGACTCTGGTTTATCTGAGCAAATATCCAATGCCATCATATATATCTGGGAATATGTGCTAGAGCCAATTCTGCAACTTGGAATTACTGTAGAATTTGTTGGGATCGCTGGCAACCATGGTAGCTCTCAACACAAAGGCATGGATATTTATAAGGCTGGTTTGTATTCTTACGATTACGCTATCTATACTGCACTACAACAACTAGCTAAAGTTGGCAAGTATTCAAACGTCACCTTTAATATTCCTCATGGCGCTTTTGGTCATACTGAAATATTTGGTAATACTTTTGTTTATGAGCATGGCTATTTCAACAGCGCCACAGAAAAGAGTATGTCCGACCAAATGAAAAAACGTGGACAACAAATCAAAAAACACGTAGAATACTTCCGTATTGGCGATATGCATCACGTATGTGCTTATGATTGTAATAAAATGGTTCTGAATGGAGCATTTTTTGGCGTAGATAATCAAGCAACCGAATATTCAGGTGTCCTTGGTTTCAACGCTGTTCCTGCACAAGTTGTTATGTGGCATCAACAACCAGAAACAATTGGGCACAGTTCTGTAAAAGAGTTACATACAATTCAGCTTGCAATTGTGGAATGATTAAAGTATAATAATTTTAAGCCGCTTGATGAAAATCGGCGGCTAATTTTATAAGAGAAGGAGAGAATATATGTTTAAAATCGGATCAATTATTTATGTATCACCTCCGATAGGGAGTCCTTTTAGTTTTACATTGAAGAAAATTGTTAATGTTGGAGGGTCAGACTTGTTATATGGAAGAGAGGTATACGCAGTCCACCCGCGTTACTGTAAGAGCGATGGAAAGAGTGTAAAGACTGAAGAAAATACAGAAAACAAACCAATTGTTTCAGATGGAAAATCTTCATCATATTACGATTTGAAACTAAGTCAGAAAACTATTGATTTTATTATAGAAAATGGATATGTTAAGACAGAGCATCTGATATATGATATGTTCGATAATGATTTTGATGCGGGAAATGCTTTTAAATCATTAGTGCGAGCATGGGGAACAATCAATGGCTCAGGTAAGCAAGGAAACTCATTGCAATATGAGTTGAACAAAATTGAATACTCTATTAATAAAATTAGAGAGTATAGAGGTAAAGAGTAATGGCTAACATCGGCGTAGATTTTGATCTTACGGTTGTTGATTGCGTGTTTCAACAAGGTGCATGGATTGATCACTTAAACGCAATCTCTTATAACTACATATCAAAAGAAAAATTTGCAAATATGCAAGAAATTGATTATAATCTTGGTAATTATTATCCTGATTTAACTGAACCAGAGGCTTTTTGGTTTTGGAAAGATACTTCATTGTACCAGAAACTTAAACCTTACACTGGTGCTGTTGAAGTAATTAATAATCTTGCAAAGCAAGGGCACAATGTCATATTTATCAGTCATTGTCAGCAGAATCATTTTAAGTCTAAGGTGGTTGCAGCAAAAGAATGGTTTAATATTCCAAAAGAATCCTTCGGCTTCCTTGCAACAAAGGAGAAGTATTTTGCAAACGTAGATGTAATGATTGATGATCGTAATATTTTCTTGAATAAATTTGATGATAAAGTAATCAAGATTAAATTTGATACACCATATACCCAATGTGAAGAACTTAAAATAAGTCTTGATCTTTGCACAGATGATTGGTATTCTATTGGTGAGTTTTTGGAGGAAACACTATGATTTTATATAATGCTGGGATGAAGGAGGTACAAAATGAGTTGCAAAGATATCTACATTCGGTCAGGGACATTTGTTATTGTCAAAGATTCATCAGGGAATATTATAGCTCAGTTTTCATCAAACAGAAATCGTTGCAGAAAACAATTCGAGATCGAATTAGTTAATATTCACAATGTTCCAATGAATCAACTTGGAAATATTCAAGTGTTTGTCGATGGGAAACGTATTAGGTAAGGGGGTAGCTTGCATCCGGAGAAGCAGTATTTAAATATTGGTAAAAATATATTAGAAAATGGTGTTTGGATTTATAATGAACGTACTAAAAAACGTTGTCTGACTATTCCAAATGCAACTATGGTTTATGGTGAAACAATTCCAGTTTTGACAACCAAACAAGTCGCAGTTAATAGCGCGATAGCTGAGATGATCGGCTATTTGAGGGCATATACAGATGCATCTGAATTTGACCGTATCGGAACAAAAACATGGTATCAAAATGCAAATGTGACACAAAATTGGCTTGACAATCAAAACCGTAAATGTGAAAATGATATGGGTAAAGTTTATGGCGCTGTTGCAAAAGATTTTAATGGTGTTAACCTGATTAAAAAGGTTGTTGATGATTTGATTGCAGGTAAAGATGATCGTGGTGAGATTATTACATTCTGGAATCCTGCTGATTTTGACAAAGGTTGTCTTCGTCCTTGTTTGATGCAACATCATTTTTCAATTATTGGTGACAAGCTGTATCTGACAAGTTATCAAAGATCTTCAGATTATGTACTGGGAAAACCTTTCAACATGATCCAAGTTTGGTTCTTGCTGAAACTTATGTGTCACGTAACAGGATTTAAATTTGGCAGTGCAACACATCATATGGTTAATGTTCACTTTTATGAAGACCAAGTAGAAATCTTCAAAGAACAACAGTTGCCACGGAAACGACTACTAATCGAACCAAAGTTCGAGTTTACAGATAAACTTAAAACTTTTGATGATATTTTGATTGACAATCTTGTTGCTAAAGATTACTATACTCTTATTGGATATGAACACCAAGGGAAGATAAATTACCCTTTTAGCGAGTAACCAAAAATTATATTTCAGGAGAGAATCATATGAAAGTTAAAATGATCCTAGCAACAGGGTTGAATTATGAATTAGGTAAAGATAATAAACTATTGTGGCATCTTCCCGATGACATGAAATACTTCAAAGAACAAACTGAAGGTCATTATGTTGTAATGGGAAATAATACTTTCAAATCTTTGAATATGCCAAAAGGACTTGAAAATAGAAATAACATTGTCTTGACAAAAGAAGATTTACCAGTAAATAAAAGAGTTCGTAATCAGTACAATCCAAGGTATTGTGTCTGGTTTACAAATTATAAAGATTTAGTTTGGGAAAAGTTTGAAGGTAATGATATTTTGTGGGTTATCGGTGGTGCTTCTGTTTACGAACAACTGATTGAATTTGTAGATGAAGTTCACTGGACAGAAGTAATGCAAGAATTTCCAGATGCTGATATTTATCTTCCAACAAAAGTTATTGAAGAAATCGGTAACAAATTTATAACTGAATCAGTTGGGTATTTTACAGATGAAAAGACAGGTATTCATTTTAGTATTAGTGTAATGAAACGAAAATAATCCTTGATTCTTTAATAAAACACAGTATAATACACAGACTAAACAAAACGAGGAAGTCCTTAGTGGCAGCAATATTAAGGACTTCCTTTAAAAAGGAGAGAACATATGAATAAAGAACAACTAGAAATTTGCCCTGAAGATCGTTATGGTTCTGTGACAATTGATTTTATCCGAAGTCTTCCAAATCTTGATGTAGACACAGACAGGAATCATCTTCTTGCTGCACTGTATGCACTTGGTTTTGATTTGACAAAGAAAGTTGATAGTATTACTGATGTTCTTGTTCGGTATCGTCATTCACCGATGCATGTACGTAAGACTACAATCTTTCAAGGACAGCTGCGAAAAGATTATCCGTACAAGGCAATTTTTAAAGGTCACGATGTTCTTGACGTGAATGCCAAATGTCCAAAAAGTGATAATGAATTTAATGTTGTTGTTCAACTGTTACAATCAGAATCAAAACAACTTGTTACAGACTTGCCGTTTGATCTTCCCGACTACATCGGTGTTGAGGGAGATAAACAATTTAATCGCTCTCCCGAAGACAAACAGAGGTACAAGGTAATTAATCTTCATGATAAATCACTCGAAGATTTACTCAAAGAAGATGAGTTGTTTCAAAGCCCATTTGATAATGATTGAAATTAAGGAAATATAAATGGAATTAAAAATACCAGAAACATATTATTGGTCAACAAACTATGACCACTTTAATAATGAAACTACAATGTCTGAATTTCTTGATGATCATCTTTCTGAAACTTGTGATATTATTTATGTTGATGGTACGTATGCTGAAATTCTAACTGAAGATGGTATTGTTTACGGTGTTCATGCTTCAGGAAATGGTGATAGTTATAATCACAAAATTGAATTTGAGGAGATTCAATGAATGGCATCCCCAAACACAAAACGAGATAAAAGTAAAGATTATTCGGATTTATATTCGACACCAGTTGTTGCACTAGATAAATTGTTTGAAGTTGTTAATTTCAGTAAGTCAGATAAGTATTTTGAGCCTTGTGCAGGTATCGGTATTGTTAGTGAATATCTTCGTGAGAAAGGGTTGTATGTTGTAACAAACGAATTATTCAATCACGGATACAAAACAGAATATCAAGAAGATTTTATTAACACTAATATTGATTTTGAATACGATACAATTATTTCAAATCCACCTTATAAATTAGCAGGTGAATTTGTTAACAAAGGTTTTGAATGTGCAAAAGAACAGTATTTATTGTTACGACTTCAATTTCTGGAAAGCAAGAAACGTCATGAACAACTATTCAGTAAAGGCCATTTAAAGAACGTTTATATTTTTGTTAGTCGTATCAGTTGTACCGAAGGAGTTGAACAAAAAGAAACTGCAAACTCCGTGACATATTGTTGGTGTCATTTTGATAGAGATTTCGCAGGCCAACCAACACTTCACTGGATTTAATGGAGAACAAATGAAATATAAAAAGAAACCTGTGGTAATTGAAGCAGTACAATTTAATGGCGATGGTGATATTCCAAACTTAGAATTACACATGTTGGATAGTGACTCAGAGTGGATTTGTCAACAATGTGGTTGTGCATCCAGAATGCACGGTAATGTAAAAACTCTCGAAGGGTATCACATTGCATGTCCGGGTGATTTTATAATTACAGGAGTTAAAGGTGAACATTATCCATGCAAACCAGATATTTTCCATATGACTTACGATAAAGTTGAGGATTGAATGAAAGATAAAAAAGAATGTCAAGCAGACCCCATGTGGAAAACCAAAGGGTTCGAGTGCAAGAAGTCATATCAAGGTTGGTTATATTTCAATAATCTCGTCTCTGAAGAACATTCTTTTGATGATGTTTATCAGAACTCGTTTACAGGTGAAACTATTAATATTACAGAAGATTATTAATTTAAATTTAACAGGAGCCATAATTGATTACAAAAACTAAAATTCAAACAAAACAACCAGCTTATGTTTTCGAGTACCCACAATTCGCAGAACTGGCAGACCAACAACTTGATGTGTTTTGGCCTTGGTCAGAGATTTCTGTAGGTAAAGATAAGCAAGTTTTATTGACTGAAATGACAGAATCAGAGAAGCATGGCGTTATTACTGCATTGAAACTGTTTACCAAATACGAATTGATTGTTGGCACAGAATATTGGGGTGGTCGTGTAATGAAGAAATTCCAGCGACCAGAGATTCAACGAATGGCTGCTGCATTCTGTCATGTTGAACTTAACTCCCACGCGCCGTTTTACAATGAAATTAATAAAGAGCTTGGGTTGGACACAGAAGAGTTTTACAATTCCTATGTAGAAGATGAAACACTACTTTCTCGTATGAACTTTATTGATGAACTTGTATCCTCAAAAGATGACGCACTATCTTTAGCAGCATTTAGTATGGTTGAAGGTGCAGTGTTGTATAGTTCTTTTGCATTCTTGAAGCATTTTCAGTCCAACGGTAAAAACAAATTGACAAACATCTGCCGTGGTATTAATATGTCTGTAACGGATGAAAACCTTCACAGTGTTGGGGGGGCTGAACTTTGCAAACAACTAATCAAAGAGCAACAACTAACAAAAGAAGAATTTGATACTTTTAAAGCCAAAGTTTACGACCTTGCTGAAATTATTAAAGAGCATGAATTCAGAATTGTTGATATGTTCTTTGAGAAAGGGCCTATGGAAGGTATCACAGATGTTCAAATGAAGCATTTTGTTGAAAGCCGGATTAATACATGCCTACAACAACTAGGATTGAAGAAATTGTATGATGTTAAATATAATCCAGTAGCTGATTGGTTCTACAAAGGAATTAACAATTACCAGTTTAATGATTTCTTCTCCGGAGTAGGTCGTGAATACCAACGTGATTGGGAAGCATCTAGTTTTGTTTGGAAACAAGGAGAATAATAAATAATGACAAAAAATGTTTATGATAAGTTGTCTGAAGAACGTAAGAAAATGCAAAAAGATGGTGTAATGCCAGAATGGTTTTCTACAGCAGGTTGGCAGTTGTTTAAAGATAAGTACTTGTACCAAGCTGATAATCCAAAGCAACAATATGAACGTATTGCGAATACAGCAGCAAAATACATTGATGGTAAACTACCCCACCCAGAAAATAAGCAATGGTCTACTGCATTTTTTGAGTTGCTATGGAGTGGGTGGTTGTCAGCCTCTACTCCAGTCTTGGCAAATACAGGAACTAGTCGTGGGCTCCCAGTAAGTTGCTCTGGTCAGTATGTTGAAGACAGTATTGATGGTATTTATGCTTCCAGACGAGAAACTGCAATTCTAACCAAACATGGCTTTGGCACAGCAGGGTATATGAATATCCGCCCTCGTGGTGCACCTATTACAGTTGGTGGGAAATCAAGCGGAACGTTACCTGTAATTAAAAGTTTTATTGAAGATATGCGCTATGTATCACAAGGGACGAGTCGTCGTGGTGCATTTGCCAGTTACATTGAGATTGATCATCCAGACATGGCTGAGATTTGTTCATATGTTGAACAAAATCCCGACGATGCAAATATTGGGTGGATTGTTTCTAAAGATTTTATTGAACGTCTGGACAATAATGACCAAGAAGCAATTGAGATTTATCAAAAAGCATTAAAAATGAAGATGGTTACAGGTAAAGGATACTTCTTCTTTAAAGATAAAGCTAACGACCAACGACCTATTTGGTACAAAGATAAAGGACTGAAAGTAGAGGCCAGTCAGCTTTGTTCCGAAATCCTGCTGCACAGTAGTCCAGAATATACTTACACTTGTGTACTTAGTTCTATGAACCTTTCTAAGTTTGATGAGTGGAAAGATACCAATGCAGTTTTTGAAGCGACTGTATTTTTGGATTGTATAGCTGAAAACTTTATTGACTTGGCACACCACATTGGTGGACTTGAAAAAGCAGTTAGTTTCACGAAGAAAAGCAGGGCACTTGGTCTCGGTGTTTGTGGATTGCATACATTGTTCCAGAAAAAGATGCTGCCTTATGAAGGATTGGAAGCTCACCTGCTAGAGGGTGTTATTTTCTCTCACTTCAAGAAAGAGTCTGAGCGAGCAACAAAATATATGGCTCAGTATCTGGGAGAACCGGAATGGTGTGTTGGTTATGGAGTTCGTAACTCCCATACCCGCGCTATTGCACCTACTAAATCTACTGCATTGATTATGGGTGGTGTTAGTGAGGGTATTAACCCTGACCCAGCAATGGTCTATACACAGTTGACAGCAGCAGGAGAAGTTGATAGACTTAACCCAACACTGCTCGAACTGATGAAAACTAAAGGTGTTTATAATCAGAAAAACATTCAACAGGTTATTGACACCAAAGGTAGTGTACAAAATGTTGATTGGTTGACTGAACAAGAGAAAAAAGTTTTCAAGACAGCTTTTGAGATTGACCAAAAGGTTATTCTGCGCAGGGCAAGTCTTCGTCAAACTAAGATTGACCAAGGGCAATCATTGAATCTATTTTTCTCTTCTGATGAAAGTGAGGAAACCATCTCTGAAATTCACCAGACTGCGTTCAAGGATCCAAACATCAATGCTTTGTATTATTGCTATAGTCGTCGAGGTGTAAGTGCCAGTAAGGGAGAATGTGAGTCTTGCATGTAACTGTATATAGTGCCGACTGGTGTCGGCACTGCTCTAAGGTGAAAAGTTTCCTACAGAATAAAAACATTGATTTTGATGTTGTCGATATTGACAGTGAACCAGAAAAGATGATGGAACTGATTAGTACCCATGGAGCACAAACAATACCACAAGTCATTATAGACGGTAGCTTGATCGGTGGATGTGAAGATACAATAAAATTTCTAAGTTAAATGTTGACCCTAGCAAAAGGATTTGCTATCATGTCCAAACTTAAACAAAAGGAGATAGGATAATGAAAGTAGTCAAAATTCATTTGGTATTAGAAAACTGCGAATCACTTGTTTTTAAATACCCAGAAGAAGTGTTCTGTCTGCAAACCTCAGATATTAAAGAACATTATGTTTCTTATTCTAACGGTATTCAGAAACAAAAACATATTGATGGTTTCACTATTGTATTTAATAGCCACTCTGGAGAACTTGGTACATTTTCACCTGATAACAATGTGTTGCCACTGAAACGTCTAAATAAATATAAAGATGTAACAGCCGTTGTCGTACATTTTGAAGATGGAACTAATGATTATCTTGGAGTATCATGGGAAGGTGTAGAGAGTGAAACTATTCATTCCGGTCAAAGTTTACTATTGACTAATGAGGGAACTGCATTATACTATTCTGAGGATGGGAGTTATAAATCAAACATGACTCTGGAAGAGGCAGATTATTGGAAAATTATGAGTAACTGATTATGAAAATACCTAAAAGTGATTATAATCAATTATTATTTGAATCAGATTGGGGAGAGGAACCTTATCCAGAGATGGTTGAAACATGGAAAGATTTAGTTGCAAAGGATTGCAACATTGATAAGAAACGTGTTAGACTTTGGTGGTGTCATCCGGTAGAAGAGTATTGTATTTATATTGATAATAAATGGAATGGTTATTTTGAAACGGATAAATACTTCCGTGGAGAACATTGGAGTGGTTGGGATAATTGGAAAGATGGAGTAGGAGGAAATAATGTCCGATAATATTTATGATAAACTTGATGAATTGTGTGATACAAAACCAAAGCAAGCAATTTCAGTATTGGTTGAATATTTAACCGGAGATAAATATTGGACATTCCAGAACATTTCTGATTATGATTTAATGTCTCTTCGGGAACTAATTGAATATTTTGATAAGAATAATAAATAAGGAGAAACAATGAGTAAAAATAATTATCTAGTATACGGCGGAGAGAGTTGTTCAAATTGTAAACAAGCTATCCAGCTGCTAAACAATAAAAATATTAATTTTGTTTATAAATCATTTCCTGATGATTACACACTGGGAGAACTAACAGAATTGGTGGGTACGGGTACACCAACACGAAGCATTCCACAAATCTTTCAAATTGGAGAAAACAACCAGATTATTCATATTGGTGGTCTCATGGAACTTGTGAAGCATCTTAAAGATAGTTGATTAAAATCAAGATATAATAACGAAAACGTGATAAAATAATTATCCATAACAACAAGAGGAAATGTTTTAGATGTTCACACAATTAACACCAGAACAAATTAATAATAAACTTGATTTTATCAATCATTATATTAAATCCGATAATGCAGCAACAGGGAGCAAATTTAATAGCAATGCAAATGTGACAGAGAAGAATGTTACAACTCTACATGGCGCATTGTACGAAGATTTTGGTATTCAACTTCATCGAAAAACTACTTATGATAAAATTGTAGAATTGTTTGATAAAGAAACAGCAGATCATTATCTAAAAGATCTAGAAGAACATCGCATTTATGTTCATGATGAAACACAGGCGTTGTATGGATACTGTGCATCTGTTTCTATTTTTCCAATGGTTACTGAAGGTATTAAAAGCCTTGGTGGTATGAGTAATGCACCAAAGAATATTTTTAGTTTCATTGACCAACTTTGTTCTACAATTTACCTTGTTAGTGCCCAAATTGCAGGTGCTGTAGGTGTTCCAGAAGCTTTGGTTTATGCAGATTATTATTTCCGTAAATCATTTGGTGATGATTATCATTCTGACAAGATGACGCAACAATTGCTGCAAGGTCTAATTTATAAACTAAATGAACCAAGTGGTGCTAGGTCATACCAAAGCCCATTTACCAATTTTTTGATTTATGATAAGTATTATTTCGATGCAGTATTTGGTGAGATGGTGTATCCTGACTTCAGTCAACCAAATTGGGATAGTGTCAATAAACTTCAAAAATTGTTTGTTGAAACATTGGATAAAGAACGTGACAATGGTATCATTACTTTCCCAGTTGTAACATTTAGTATGTTGACAGAAAATGGTAAGCCAAAAGATAAAGAATACCATGACTATGCTGCTGAACAACTCAGCAAAGGAAATAGTTTCTTTATTTACCTCTCTGAACACGCTGATAGTATTGCAAGCTGTTGCCGCCTAGCAAACAAAACAGATTTCAAAGAGTTCAGCAATTCAAGTGGTGTAGGCGGTGTCAAAGTCGGCAGCATAGGAGTTATCACTATTGACTTTAACAGGCTCTACCAAACTATGTCAGAATCTGAAATTGAAGAACAAATTAAACGTGTTCATAAATATTTGATTGCTCGTCGTGCTTTTATTGAAGATCTTGATAATAAAAGGATGATTCCTATTTACAAATCTGGTTATATAGAGACAAATAAACTTTTCAGTACAGTTGGTATTGGTGGTCTAGTTGAAGCCGCAGAATACTTTGGTCATACACCAATTCATAAAGACGAAGGTTATATAACCTTTATGGAAAAAGCATTGTGCATGATTGACAAACTTAATTCTGAAGCACAGATTAAATACAATGTTAAATTTAATGCTGAACAAACACCTCTCGAATCTGCTGGTGCTAAATTAGCTAAATGGGCAAAAGAAGATAATCTAAAAGTTAATCGTGATGTTTATACAAGTTATATGTATGTCCCATCAGATAATACAAACTTTATGGATAAGCTGATTGCACATGGTGCTCGTTTGACATCTAAGACCTCTGGTGGCAGTGCCGCTCATATCAACCTAGAAGATCTGTTGACAAAAGAACAATACTTTGCTATTATTGAAGCTTCTGCCCAGCTTGGTGTTCCATACTTCTGTTTTAATACTAAAATGACAATTTGCAATGATTGTGAGCATATTTCACGAACAACAGATCGTTATTGCAAGAAATGTGGTTCTTCTGCGGTGGATGGGGCCACACGTGTTGTGGGCTACCTAAAAAGAGTTAGTAACTTCTCTGCCGCCCGCCAGAAAGAAGAATCTACCAGAGAATACAGTAAGTATAGCAAATGCTAAAATTATTGCTTGAGTTTTTAATCCCAAGTTGATAATATAAGATCTTAACAACAGGAAGTATCTAATAGTTAAGGTACTTCCAATAACAAGGAGAAATAAAATATGGCAACCTCAAAACAAGCTCGTAAAATTATGAAACGTGAATTGGCTAAATCTCTACGAGAAACAACCAAGAAAACAAAACAACGTCGGCAACCATCTCAAGAACATCAGATGTATGAGATCCTAGATCAGACCTTTAATGACAAGTAGACAATAAAAATATAAATTACAAAGGTGCTGTGTTTTGCAGCACCACTGTTAAATAAGGAGAATACTTTTGGAACAAGAGAATAAACAACATTTGATTGAAGAACTTCTGTCAACTTTTGGCAAAGAAGGGTTGAAAGCTCAGATTGATCTTGAGAATCAACTTCTGGATGTCTTCGAGAAATTGATGTCAGAAAATAATGTATTGACAAAAGAATATAAGAACGCAAAAGCCGAACACGAGAAACAATCCAAAGTTCTTGACTATTTTAGCTCAGAAACCTTTGAAAAATATTACATTGACTTGTATCGAGAGCAGCTTCAAAGTTTTGATATCGAAGAGATTCAGTATTTGCTATTACAGCAAAAGATCTCGAAGAAAGTAAACGATATGAGTAAAAATATCTCTGAGGCGGTGTGTAATGTGGCTGACGCCGTTGCGGGTGATTTGAAGCTGGATGCATAAGGATAAATATGAAGATTAGTGACAAAGGAGCACAACTGCTCAAAGATATTGAAGTTCTTGCATTGCAGCCTTATGATGACCAAAAGGGGTTGAAATCCGCTCCTATTAAGAATTGGTGCAAAGGGGCGACCGTAGGGTATGGCTACCTAGTACCAAAAGATGAATGGGATACATATAAAAATGGAATCACTGAAGCTGAAGCAGATTCATTGTTTGCACAAAAGATTTCCAAGTTTGAAAAAGCAGTTGATTCCTGTGTTAAAAATCTAACCCAACAACAGTTTGATTCCTGTGTTATTCTGTGCTATAATATTGGTGTCGGTGGGTTCCAATCTAGCAGTGTATGTAAAATATTAAATGGACAAAAAACAAATTACAAAACATTGGATGATGCTTGGCTGGCATGGAATAAGTCACAAGGAAAGGTTATGTCGGGATTGACAAATAGGCGCAAAGCAGAGCTAGACATCTATCATAAGGGTGTATACAAAAGGTGGTGACCATTGGAAGAGCTAGAACCCGCAATTAGTTACAACGAATGGCAAAAGATTAGCATTCAAAGAGAAGTAAAGCTACTTTGTCAGAAATTTGGATATGAATTTTCACAAAGCAAATTAGATGAGTTACTTGAAATTTATAAAGACGAAATTGAAGGTGTTTATGAGTTTTGTTGTTTAGTTAATTTTGTAGATTGGGATAGTTTATATAGTAATGATAGTTTAGGGGTAGATGTAATCCGTTCCAAATTAAACTCTGAATACCCTTGCAAATTTGGTTCTGATATGTTATTGTACCTTTATACACAAATTGCAGAAAAGGTAGGTTGGAGTCAAGAACTGGTATATTGCTACAACAAAGCTCTTAAATATACATTGCCATTTTAAATAAGCACCAAGGAGGTGTAGTTTGAAACGTAAAGTTGATCTATATGTAGATGAACACGAAGATTTTGATATGAGTATTCAACAAGGAGGTACTAAGAACATGAAAGGTCGTAACAACACTCCAAATACTTTCAAAGCTAAAACAGATTCTCATCGAGACACAACACCTCTTCGTCCAATGAATCAACGACAAGCAGAGTATATTGATGCGATTAATAACCATGCTGTTGTGATTGCTACAGGTGTCTGGGGCTCAAGCAAAACTTACATTCCTTCTGTAATGGCTTGTGACATGCTTCTTTCCAAGAAAGTAGACAAGATTGTTGTTGCTCGGCCCGCTGAAGGTAAGGCTAAGTCTGTAGGTTTTTATAAAGGAACTAAAAATGAAAAGCTAGAAGGTTGGGTAGCTCCAATTGCAGATGTATTTAAGAAGCGCCTAGGTATTGGACATTACGAAGCTTATGTTGAGAATGGGAAGATCGAACTTCTCTCTCTTGAACAAGTAAAAGGCCGCTCTTGGGATAACACATTCATTATCGTGGACGAATGTGAGGATCTTGATCCAGCAGTAGCAAAGTCGCTGGTTGGGCGACAAGGTGTAAATTCAATCACGGTATTAACCGGTGACGTTGACCAAAAAGACCTTAAAAGTTATAGTGGTCTAGAACTGTTACTTGATGTTGCAAAATATGGTAATATTGATTTAGCAATGATCGATTTCGACAGTTGGGATTATTGTGTGCGGTCTCAAGAGGCTAAAGCATGGGGTATTGCGTTTGAACAATATGAGCGTCAAAAAGGGCGTGTAAAATAGTAATTATCAAGGTGGCACAATGCCACCTTTTATTATATCTTATAATAAGGGGGTATTTTATCAACAATGTATTGACATTTTAACCAGAAAATGTTAAAATATTATTTTAAACAATAAAAGGAAACAAGAATGGATAATTTCATTAACTCAAGATACGGAAAATTGGTTGTGGTATCTATCACAGATAAGGTAGATAAATATAATAGAAAAATATATAAAATACACTGTGATTGTGGTAACGATATTTATAAAACAAAGAATGAAGTGACAAATAAGCGAGGCCCCAGAAGCTGCGGGTGTATTCCAAGACAACGAAAACCAAAAGATATCACCGGAAAGCGGTTTGTAAAATTAGTTGCAGTAGAAAATACAGGTGTTAAATGTAGCAATGGAGATTATAATTGGAGGTGTATCTGCGATTGTGGAAACGAAGTAATTACTTCTATAGGCAGACTAAATTCAGGGCATACTGGCTCCTGTGGTTGCTTAAGGGAAGATGTAGTTAAATATAGAGATAATTATCATGGTATGAGTAAAACCAAAGAGTATAAATCATGGTGTAAGATAAAAGAAAGATGTTTCAATCCAAATGATTTTGAATATGAAACGTACGGTGCAAAAGGTATACTAATGTGCGAGGGGTGGAAAAACAATTTCCTTCAATTTTATGATGATATGGGAACAGCCCCAAGCAAGAACCACACAATAGACCGCAAAGATATAACAAAAGGCTATTACAAAGAAAACTGCCGATGGGCATCAGCATATGTTCAGTCAAGGAATAGAGGAAAACATGCTGAATTTACTTCTATGTACAAAGGTGTTAGTTTTGAAAGCTCCAGTGGAAAATGGTGTGCTGCCTTTAGGATAAGATATAATGAAAAAGTTTATGGAGGTAGGATATACCGATATAATACAGAGCAGGAGGCTGCAAGTGCTTACAATTTGGTAACTAAATTAGTGTTTAATGGGGCAGATGAAACAGTGTACAACTTAAATAACACACCATATCCCGAGGAACTAATAGATCAAAACATTAACTTTTTCAAGGTTCACTTACCGGAATTAAGAGAAATAGCTAAACTAGCATATAAAGAATCTTTTGTGGTTGACAATACCAATCAAGCTAGGTATACTTATAAAACTTAGATACGAGGAGAGAACAGTATGGAAAATGAACTGATCTATTTGCGATACTTAACTTCATTCAAGGCAATGCGTGATCCATGTTTTGATTTGCAAACTTGTAGACAAATAGAGAACGATTCTTTGGTCTTCTTGCTGTTAAATTTGAAAGTTAAGTTTAGGGAATTAAAGTCAGAAATATTGGGAGTGTGGAAATGAAAATATTAACCAAAGAAGAATTTATAAATATAGAGCATTGTATTTACATAAAAGATTTCGAGTTGTGGGTAAAGCACAGCAAAGGAGAAAGATTTACAACTTCCTTGCTATTTGATGCACACAGCGCTATTATTGATGGAGACGGAATTAATGTTTGCCAATCCGACTGGGCAGATAAAGACTTTTATTATGTTTTAGATGAATATGAAAAGAAGTGTCTGATTGAATTGATTAAATAAGGAGGAGTAGCACGGTTTATACGTTAAATAAATTAAAGGTTGAACTGCCAATCAACCAAGCAACAAGAGAAGCCATTGAAAAGAGAGAAGATATTTTAGTTATTGTAAATGGAAATTGTTTCAGGTTCAAAATGACCGATGTTGCTATGCACAGCTTCGTAGATAAAGTTGGCAAGGTTATATTAGAAGGGGTGGAGGTTAAACATGCAATATAATCCAAACAACTATTGCTTTTTAGCAATGTCAAATGCCGGTTATGTATTGGCACACAACAATGTTGCAGATATTATTACATCTGTAAAAGATGGTGATGAGATACTTGGTTATATGTCTGATTTTATGGATTTATGTAAATATTTCACAGAAGTTGTTGAAATTGATGTAAAACAACATTGTAATGTTGGTGATAAGATTGTTTACAAAAATTGTGTCTATTATGTTTTAGAGATTGCAGAAAAAGAGCTTGAAAACTCAGATGGTAAGAGATATACTGTCTTGGTTGGTA